>ENA-OSEY01000735-OSEY01000735.1-marine-metagenome-genome-assembly--contig:-NODE-735-length-23267-cov-12.499569_pt1 | contig 23267 bp, 22 predicted proteins | sample MGYA00248465_ERZ534230 | MGnify/ENA primary metagenome ERZ534230 (study PRJEB26409, sample SAMN06344110) | marine metagenome | isolation source: Sea water from surface | place: Atlantic Ocean:Southern...
CCTGTAGCTCAGTTTTGGTTAGAGCGTTCGACTGATAATCGAGAGGTCGGAAGTTCGAGTCTTCCCAGGCCCACCATATTTTTAAAAAGATTTTCAAATATTAGTTTGGGTAATAAGATTTTTTATGATTATAATTATAATTACAGACGCATAAGCGTTATGACTGTAAATACAAATTTATAATTATTTTAAAAATGAAGGCATTAGTTGAATCATTATCAGATCATATAGAAAATTGGGGCATGGTCTGGTTTGGATTAATTTTTTTAGGGAGCATCTTTAACGAATTTTCTCTTTTTAATGCATTAAATATTTCATTGCTTAATATAAATTTGTTTCCGTATCTATTAGGTTTAATATTTGGTCTAGTTGCAAAATATAGAGGTACTTGGATATGAGATTTGATAGTTCAAATATACCTGCAGAGTTTTCTTTTGAAAAAGAAAAAGAAGTTGCAAGGAAATTCGCTCAAAGATTTCAATGGGAAATGATGCTAATTGGAATTGGCCAAGCATTAGTTTGGTTATCAACATGGTTTTTGGTGATCAATAACTATATTTCTTTGTTTGTAGGATTTATTCTTGCTTCTATATGCGCTTGTCTTGCTTATTTACCCTCGCATGAAGCTCAACATGGAAATTATTCTCGTGGTAATAAAAAAAAGAGGTGGCTTGACACATTAATCGGTCATGTATCGTTAATGACATTGATGTATCCATTTCCAATAATGCAGGCAACTCATATGAAGCATCATGCAAATACAAATAACCCTGAAAAAGATTTTGATTACGGTATTGTGAGCTGCAAAAATCCTTGGGAGGTATTTTTGTACACCCTCCAGGGCCCAGACGAGGCATATAAGGAATATTATGATGTTCACAAACATGATAAAAATTTTGAAAATAAATTTAGCCGTGGAGTACTTGTAAGCTGGGTACAAAAATCTATTCAATTGGTCCTCGTTGTAATCTTTCCGCTTGAAACCCTATTTTTGTGGTTCTTACCGAGGAAGATTGGTACTTTTTACACAGCCCTAAATTTCTCATGGTATCCCCATCACGGTCTTGAGGTTGGCAGATATAAGGATTCAAAATTTTATATGTTCAAATACACACCAAGATATTTAACTCATTCAATGCAATTACATTTTGTTCATCATCTTCATCCAAACATTGGACACTATGATGAGCCAAAAGCTATTGAAGAGTTAAAGCCATTTCTAATTGCACGTGGAGTACCTGGTGCTGAAGACATTCCAGACCGAATTACTTATAACCCTTTAATTAAGATTTAATTAATTGCTAATAATTCTATTTCAAATACTAGAATAGAATTTGACGGTATGCCTGGCCTACCCTCCTCTCCGTAAGCCATGGTTGGATCAATAAATACTTTCCATTTATCGCCTTTCTTCATCATTGAAATAATTTTTTGGCATCCTATTATTAGCTTTGATAATTCAATCTTTAGTGGCTCTGTGTCTAAAGAGCTCCAAAAAATATTTCCATTTGTAAGTGTTCCGTGGAAATGAGCAGTAATTACTTGATCAAGCTTTGGATTTTTACCTTCTGGATCACCAGATTGCATCACTAGATACTGAAGGCCTTCCTCAACCTCGATCACATTAATGTCAGTTTTGTTATCAATGAAAAATTGCATGTTTTCAATTTGTTTAATATTTGGACTGTCTTGAACACAAGCTGAAAGCATGATTAATGATATGGCTGAGATAAGATATTTCATTTAGATTTTAATTTTGAGGAATCTTCTTTTACCAACTTGGTATAGGTTCTCAGAGTTAACTGATATTTCAAACTTTGGGTCATTAACTTTCTCAGAATTTACCTTTATACCACCTTGTTTAATGAGCCTGTTACCTTCAGAGACACTGGCAATCATGTTTGTTTCTTTCAATAAATTCACAAGCAGTATCGACTCGCCATCAATATTAACTTTTACTGAGTCAACATTTTCAGGTATTTGACCTTTTTGGAATCTATTAAGGAATGATTCTTTACATTTTTGGCCATCTCCATCTTTATGGAATCTATCCACAATCTCCTCGGCAAGAATAAACTTGATATCTCTTGGATTTTTACCATCCTGCATTTCTTTCTTTAGAGAATTTATTTCTTCTTCACTCATGAAACTTAATAACTCAAACCATCTCCACATTAAATCATCTGAAATTGACATAATTTTGCCAAACATTTCATCTGGCTCTTCATCAATTGCAACGTAATTATTTAATGACTTTGACATTTTTTTGACGCCATCTAGTCCCTCTAAAATTGGAACTGTTATGACAACCTGAGGTTCTTGGTCATAATCTCTTTGAAGCTCCCTTCCAACTAACAAATTAAACTTTTGATCGGTGCCTCCCAACTCAACATCTGCTTTTAGGGCAACGGAGTCATATCCTTGAACTAAAGGATATAGAAACTCATGAATTGCGATGCTCTTATTTTCAGAAAATCTTTTACTAAAATCGTCTCTCTCAAGCATCCTAGCAACGTTGTATTTTGCTGCAAGGCGGATTAATCCATCTGCACCAAGCTTTTCACACCACTCTGAATTAAATCGCACATCTGTTAGATCTTTTTTAAGTATTTTAAAAACTTGTTTTTCATAAGTTTTAGCATTTTCTTCTAAATCTTTTGCATCAAGCGTTGGTCTTGTTTTATTTGTACCTGAAGGATCTCCAATTCTTCCAGTAAAATCTCCAATTAAAAACACAACACGATGTCCAAGATCTTGGAAATGTCTTAGTTTATTTAATAAAACAGTATGGCCTAGATGAAGATCTGGAGCAGTTGGATCGAAACCTGCCTTGATAATTAACTGTTTACCAGAATCAAGTTTTTTCTTTAGATCAGATTCAGTTAGAATCTCATCGGTACCTCTATTAATAAGCTTAAGTGCTTCTTTCATATTACTATCATAGTATTTTTAAATGATTAATAGAATCACAATGTTGCTAGTTAATACTTAAAGATTAAAATATTAGTTATGTTAGATATAAAAGATAAATTCCTTAGCGAAAAGGAATTAGTAACCGAGATGTTGGATAAATCTAAATTCTTAGGTGAAAAATCTATCAACAATAATGCCTCTGAGATTATTCAGCTTTGCAGAAAAAATAAAAGTGATAGAACAATGTTGGATGCTTTTCTTAATGAGTATGGCTTAGACAATCAAGAGGGTGTTGCTTTAATGTGCTTGGCTGAATCCGTTCTAAGGATTCCAGATAAAAAAACACGAGATTTAATAATTTCTGAAAAACTTTCTGCTGGAAGTTGGATAGATCATCTTAATAAGGCTGATAGTATATTTGTTAATGCATCAACTTGGGGTCTGTTGTTAGCAGGCAAGGTTGTTAATACGCCTTCAGAGTGGTCTGATGATCCATACAACTTTTTATCAGGTCTTATATCAAAGTCTGGTGAAATGCCCATAAGAAATGCTGTCTTAGCAGCAATGCAAATTCTTAGCCAAGAATTTGTTATAGGCAAAGATTTTAGAGACATTGAAAAATTATCTAATCTTGAAAATGAATCATATTCCTTTGATATGCTCGGTGAAGCAGCTAGAACTATGCGACAAGCTGATAATTACTTTAATGCATATATGAATGCTATTGATGAAGTAGGTAAATTAAATTTAATTAAAAATTTAAATAACGGAGTCTCAATCAAGATTTCAGCGCTCCATCCAAGGTATGAGATGAGAAAATTTAAAGATCTTGAGTCTGAGCTTATTCCTAGATTAATAGAACTCGTTCATTATGCTCATTCAAAAGACGTTGAAATAACAATAGATGCAGAAGAGCAAGATAGACTCACACTAAGTCTTAATATAATTGAAAAATTAGCTTTAGATAAAGTAATAAAAAATTGGACAGGTTTTGGAATTGCCCTTCAGGCATATGGTAAGCGTTCGATAAATGTAATTCATTGGATCAACAAAATCTTAGACAAAAGAGAAAAAATGCATTTGAGGCTAGTCAAAGGTGCTTACTGGGACTATGAAATTAAACATGCTCAAGTCTTTGGGTATGAAGATTATCCTGTCTATTCCAAAAAATCGCTTACTGATATTTCATTTTTATTATGTGCAAAAGAAATTTTAAAAAACGAAAAAATTTACGCTAAGTTTGCGACTCATAATGCTCATACAATTTCATCAGTTCATCAACTTGGTCAAGGAAAAGACTATGAATTTCAACGTTTGTATGGAATGGGTGAGCTTTTATATCAAAGCGCTGAAAAAGTACTTAATCTTGAAAAAAAACCTTCTGTCTATGCTCCAATTGGAAGTTACAAAGACTTACTACCATATTTGGTCAGACGACTGCTTGAAAATGGGGCCAATAGTTCATTCATAAATAGATTGCTTGATCCTGAAACAGATGCTAATTGGCTTGCAGAAAATCCTGCAATCAGAATTGAAAAAGAGAAAATAGATATACCACTTCCAAAGAATATTTTTACAGAAAGAAAAAACTCATTAGGATTTGATCTTTCAGAGAATTCAAATTTAGAAAACTTAGAGAAAAGTATATCTGCGCATAAAAAAAATAAAATTAATGCAGAATCAATTTATGTGAATCGTGATGAAAAAGAGAAAGTTGGACAAAAAGTCTATTCAATCGCAAACAATGAAGAAATTGGTACAGCGATCTTCGATGATCCGACAAATGTTAAAAGCGCACTTGAAAACTTTGCTAGCGAGAAATGGAGTAAATATTCAGTTCAGAAAAGATCGCAAATTTTAATAAAAATTAGTGATGACATTGAAAAAGATCCAAGTGAGTTGATCTTTTATCTATTAAATGAAGCTGGCAAAACAATTCAAAATGCAATAGATGAAATTAGAGAAGCCATAGATTTTTTAAGATATTACTCTAGGCAAATTATAGAAATTCATGGCAAAAAATCTCTTCAGGGTCCTACTGGTGAAATTAACAAAATATCTTATTCTCCGAAAGGAAATTATTTATGTATCAGTCCATGGAATTTTCCTGTTGCTATTTTGATTGGTCAAATATCTGCAGCATTAGCTTGTGGAAATAATGTTGTAGTAAAGCCATCTGAAAATACTTCTATTCTTGGATACCTAATTGTTAAAAAATTTCATGAGAACGGTGTTCCTATTGAAACTCTTCAATTGATACTTGGAGATGGTATGTATGGAGACGTCTTAACGAAAGTTAATACTGTACATGGTGTTGCCTTCACAGGATCACTTCCGACAGCAAAAAAGATACAAACAAATTTAATACAACATCATAAAGAAATAGTTCCTTTGATTGCAGAAACAGGTGGAATAAATGCAATGATTGTTGATTCAAGTGCCCTACTTGAACAGGTTACGGATGATGTAGTTAGGTCAGCTTTTGATAGTGCTGGTCAAAGATGTTCAGCGTTAAGAGTGCTTTGTATTCAAGAAGAAATTTATGATGAGTTAATCGAGATGATAAAAGGTAACATGGAGATCCAAGAAATTGGAGATCCTAATAACTTTTCTACTGACATTGGCCCAATTATTAATAAGCATGCTTTACAAAAACTAAATGACTATATAAAAGGTTGCAAAGATCAAGGAATGGAAGTGCATAACTGTAACAATTCACTAAAAGAAACTCATATGTCGCCCACTATTATTGAAATAGATAATATCTCTGCAATTCAAGAAGAGCAGTTTGGTCCAATTTTACATGTCATGAAATATAAGTTTGATGATATGAATAGTGTAATTAATCAAATAAATGAAAGTGGTTATGGCCTAACTATGGGAATTCACACAAGAATTGAATCAAGAGCAGACTTTATAGGTGAGAAATCAAATGTTGGAAATATTTATATAAATCGAGATATGGTTGGAGCTGTTGTGGGATCTCAACCCTTTGGTGGTATTGGTCTTTCTGGTAGTGGGTTTAAAGCAGGCGGACCAAATTATCTATTACAATTTCTTAACGAAAAGGTGATATCAAAAAATTCTGTCGCTTTTGGAGGCAATACTGAGCTACTTAATTTACAAGAAGATTTATGATTGGATTTAAAAAAGTTCCAACAAAACTTGTTCTATCTGCTTTTTTTATTTCAATTTTTTTTATTTTGCTTTTGTACACAGACACAGTTCTCAACAAACCTTTGCCTGAAGAGGAAATCAAAATAACAAAAAATTTTGATGATCCTTTGCCAATAATAAAAAATAAATTAATGCATCAAGTCAGAAAAGGTGAAAGCCTATCGGTAATTTTTGAAGAGAAAAAAGTTCCTTTAAACACAGCTTATAAAATTTTTAACGCAGACAAAAATAATGTTCTTGCTTCAATCAACCCCGATGACATTATGGAATTCAATTACTTAGGTGATGAGCTAAGCAGTATCGAAATTAAAAAAGATAAAACGAATTCAATCGTTATCCAAATTGAGGAAAAAATTTCTATTGCAAAATTAAAGAAAGAAATTCAACTTATTCAATCATATGGATCAGGATCAATATCAACCTCTTTTTACAAAGATGCTCTTGGTGAGGGAATTCCAGACAGTGTCATTATGGATTTTGCTTATATTTTTGGATGGGATGTAGACTTTATTTTTGATGTTAGAAAAGATGATAAGTTCACTGTAATTTATGAAACCGAGTATTCTGGAGGAGAAAAAATTTCTTCAGGGGACATTATCTTTGCAGAATTTATAAACAATAATGAAAGATACGTCGCACAGAGGTTTTATGATAAATATCAGGGGAAACAGTATTTTAATGAAAAAGGTGAAAATGTTAAAAAGGCTTTCTTGAGGGCGCCATTAGACTTTGCATATATAAGTTCTCATTTTAATCCCAATAGAATGCATCCCATTCTTCATAAAATAAAAGCTCATAATGGTGTTGACTATGCTGCAAAAAGAAATACTCCAGTAAAAGCATCTGGTGATGGTGTAGTTTCATTTGTAGGAAACAAAAGCGGTTATGGGAGAACAGTCGAAATCAAACATGGTGGAAATATTAAAACCTTATATGCTCATCTTGAAAAATTTAATAAAAAAACTAAAGTTGGTGCAAAAGTAAAGCAAGGAGAAATAATTGCTTATGTTGGTGATTCTGGACGGGCTACAGGTACTCATCTTCATTTTGAGTTTTGGCAAGGCACTAAAAGAACAGATCCTGTAAAAGTTCAATTACCATCTGCTCAACCAATAAGCAAAGAAGAGCTTGATAAGTTTCTTTCTGAACTAGAAATAAGCCTTCAAAAACTAGCAGAGTATAATCAAACAGATAATGCATAATTTTTTTATTGGAATAATGTCAGGTACGAGTGCTGACTCTCTCGACGGATGCATTGTGAGTTTTGAAAATGAATTCAAGCTAATTGAAACAGAATCTGTAGATTTTGGTAAAAATTATAAAAAAATTTATGAGGAGTGTATTAAATCTGGATATAAAGTTATAAGTGATTCAAGCAAGCTTCTTCAGATAGAAAAAATTCTTGATGAGAAAAGTATTGAGCTTGTTGAAAAACTTATAAATAAATCTGGTATTGAGAAAAAGAAAATATCTTCTATAGCGCTATCAGGTCAAACTGTTTTCCATACAAACAAAAGGAGCTACCAAATTGGTAACGCGCAAGAAGTTGCAAATGCCTCAAGCATTAATGTTTGTTCTGATTTTAGAAACTTTAATATAAAGCAAGGTGGCATGGGGGCTCCTTTGATTCCTGCATTTCATAAGTATTTATATGCAGAGAATGATATGAATAAAGTTATCTTTAATATTGGCGGTATAGCCAATGGCACCTATTTAAAAGGTGAGGAGATATCTCTAGCATCTGATGTTGGCCCAGGGAACTGTCTAATAGATTTCTATGCTTCTAAATATTATGGTTTCCCATTTGATAACCGAGGTGAAATTGCTAACCAGGGTGTAATCAATGAAGACTTGTTAATTAAGTTAAATGATGGTGTAAAAAATATGTCATATCCTAGGGCAGATGATAAAAACGATTACTATAATTTGATGAACGATTCTATTTCAAATGTTGCGCCTGAGAATATCATGCGAACTGTTACTGAATTTACAGCATTGAAAATTGAAGAATTTTGTAAATACTGCGATTCGCCTGATCAAGTAATTTTTCATGGCGGTGGAACAAAAAATCTCTTCTTAATGAAGATAATTCAATCGAAAATTGATACTAAAATAAGAACAACTGATGATGAAATTTCATCAAAGTTTGTTGAAGCTGCTGCTTTTGCATATCTGGCATATAAGAATCAAGGTATTATTTTTAAGCCTAAATTGTAAAAGATTCTCCACATCCGCATGTCGTTTTAGCGTTTGGATTTTTAATAACAAACTTTGAGCCAGATAAGTCCTCAACAAAATCAAGAGTCGAGCCATATAAATATGGATAAGACATAGAATCTAGCAAGACTGAAAAATTTTCAAATTCTATAACATCGTCATCGAAGGCTGTTTCTGAGTCAAATTTGAAACCGTATTGAAATCCAGAGCACCCTCCTCCAGTTACATAGACTCTAAATTTTGATCCAACATCTTCATTATTGTCCATAACACTCAATATCCTAGTCATTGCGCTGTCAGTTAAGATCAAAGATCTTGTTACATTTTCTAACATTTTATGAAATCCTCTTAACTTTAATCCTGACTTTTGAAGATTTGTTTATCATCCAAAAACCACCCATACTTGCTTCTTCAATTCTAATATCACTTTTTTCCTTAAAACTTCCAAGCTTAGAAGAAACTACCGATTGTGTTTCCCAAAGTTGGTTATTTGATAGCTTAAAACGTGTTTTTCCACCAAAAGTTTTTGAAATAGCTTCAATTGATGCATTCAGAGCATTCCTTGAATTTGAATTCCTAGACTCATTAATTTGCCTTCTAGATAATCCAAAATTTGAATTCTTTTCTGCAGAACTAGAAATTCTTTCTTCACTGTCACCAGAAGTGGTCACATCAATTTCGTCTATCGACTTTGACATTCCTGTAACCAGATAGTCATAGCAAGCCAATCTTTTCGCATCAGACTCTATTGAAGCACAATCTTCAATTTTCACTTCAGAAATTATATTTACATTAAAAAATATAAAGATTGCTAAAAAATATTTTTTCATATCTGGACATTATAATTTTAATAACAGTATAAAATATACATATGCTTAAAATAAAATTTTTCAAGCAACCTAAAACTTAATAAAAAAATGCAAAAAACAATTATCGTATACTCCTCAGTTGATGGGCACACTAAAGAGATTTGTCAAAAAATAGCATCTCAATTGGAACATCAAGTAGATATTGTCTCAGTTGATGATAATCCTATGATTGAAGACTATGATCGCATTATTATTGGTGCCAGTATTAGGTATGGCAAATATAGAGAGTCTTTGTTTGATTTTATTGACAAAAATAAAAATACGATTGATACGAAAAAAAATGCTTTTTTTTCTGTAAATGTGGTTGCAAGGAAAAAAGAAAAAAATAAACCAGAAACAAATCCATATGTATCCAAGTTTCTTAAAAATACAAATTGGATTCCAAAAAAAATAGGTGTTTTTGCAGGAAAAATTGATTACCCAAAGTATAAATTACTTGATAAATACGCAATTAAATTTATCATGTGGATCACAAAAGGCCCAACTGATACCTCAAAAACATATGAATTTACTGATTGGGACATGGTCATAGAATTTGCAAGAAATATTTAAAAAATGTACAAAATAAAAAAATCTCTTAAACTCTTTGAAGAAGCAAAATTACATATGCCTGGTGGTGTGAATTCTCCGGTTAGAGCTTTTAAGAATATTGATGGAAATCCAATATTTTTCAGTAAGGCAAAAGGTCCATATGTTTTTGATGCTGATGATAATAAATATATAGATTACATTGGTTCCTGGGGTCCAATGATATTGGGTCATTCAAATCCAAATATAATTCGTGCTATTTCAAAACAACTTCAACTTGGGACAAGTTACGGGGCTCCAACAAACCTTGAATCAAAAACGGCTGAAATAATCAAAGATTGTGTTCCGTCTATCGAAAAGATAAGAATGGTGAATTCGGGTACAGAAGCAACCATGAGTGCAATAAGATTAGCGAGAGGTTTTACCAAAAGAAATAAAATTATTAAATTTGATGGTTGTTATCATGGGCATGTTGACTCTCTTTTAATAAAAGCTGGATCAGGAGTCTCTACATTTGGACTTCCAGATTCACCTGGGATACCTAAACAGTTGGCTAAACAAACAATAAGTTGTGAATTTAATAACAAAGATGCATTTCTTGAGACTTTTGAAAATGTAAAAAATGATCTTGCGGCGGTGATAATTGAGCCTATTGCTGGAAACATGGGTTTTATTCCTGGAACTAAATCCTTTTTAAATCTCTTGAGAAAAAAAACTAAAGAAAATAATTCAATACTTATTTTTGATGAGGTAATGACAGGATTCAGAGTTTCGCTTGGTGGTGCTCAAGAGATCTATAAAATCAAACCAGATATAACAACATTAGGGAAAGTAATCGGAGGAGGATTACCAGTTGGAGCATTTGGTGGGAAAAAAGAGATTATGGATTATTTGGCACCAAATGGTCCTGTGTATCAAGCAGGAACTCTTTCAGGAAACCCACTTGCAATGGCGGCTGGTTACGCACTAATAAAGCTTCTTGTAAAAGAAAATCCATATAAATCTCTAGAAGCAAATGCAAAAAAACTTCTTACAGAAATGCATAGAGAATTTGAGCGCAAAAAAATTCCGTTTTCATCAAATCAAATTGGTGGAATGTTTGGTTTCTTTTTTTCAAAAAAACTACCAAAAAATTTCAATGATGTTGTCAATTCAAGTGATGAGCATTTTAAAAAATTCTTAAATGCTTCAATAAGAAATGGGGTTTACTTTGCACCATCCAAGTTTGAAGCTGGTTTTATATCTACAAAACATACTAAAAAAGAAATAAGTAATACAATAAAGATTGTAAAAAATATTCTTAATGAGGAAATTTAAAAATGAAATATGACATTAGTGCAATTGGTAATGCTTTGGTGGATACACAATTTAAGGTTAGTCATGATTTCTTAGATCAAGTTGGTCTTGAAGCAGATTCTATGACGCTTGCATCTCCAGCAGAACATGCACCTATTATTGAAAAACTTGAGGAAATAGGAGCTGAATCTGTGTCAGATTGTGGAGGTTCTGCAACAAATTCGTTAGTCGCAGCTGCATACTATGGTTCTAAATGTCATCACGTGTGCAGAGTTGCAGATGATGAGGATGGAAAAAAATATCTTGAAAGCCTTAAAAAAGCAAATGTAGAACATATTGGAGTTAGTAAAGAAAATTCGGACTTGCCAACTGGAAAATGTCTCATATTTGTTACTCCTGACGCAAAAAGAACAATGAGCAGCATGCTTGGAATAAGTGCTTTTCTTGGCTCTAAAGATATTGACTATGATGCAGTTGAGAATTCTAAAATCTTTTACATAGAAGGATATATGGTTACAAGCGATGAAAATTTTAATGCCGTTACTTCTGTTTTAAAAAACCTTAATAATGAGGATACGCTCAAAGCTGTTTCTCTTTCTGATGCTGGAATTGTTAATGGTTTTAAGGATAAATTTTTAGAAATTGAATCCTATGGAATTGACATGATATTTTGTAATGATGATGAAGCTATAGCATTTGCAGGAACAAATGATCTTGATCAAGCTATTGAGTACTTTAAATCAAAGCCATACATGACAGCTATCACAAAAGGTTCTGAAGGCAGTGTGGTTATAAGTAATGGTAAAAAAATATTTTCTCCAGCTGTTGAAATAGATCCTGTTGATACAAATGGTGCTGGAGATATGTATGCCGGATCTTTTATGCATGCATATTTGAATGGCTATGATATTGAAACTTGTGCAGAGTTTAGCAACTATGCATCATCAAAAATTGTTGAGACATTTGGCCCAAGATTAACTCCAGAGGGATATACAGAAGTTATAAATAAATTAAAAAAAAGCTAGCATATTTGTTAACTATCTGATATTTTTTCCACCCTAAAAATTTTATATAAACATGCCCGCAAAAAAAGCAACTAAAACAAAAGCTAAGACTACTGCCAAAAAATCAGTAAAGAAAGCGCCTGCTAAAAAGACCGTCAAAAAAAAGCCTGTAGCTAAAAAAACTAAACAAAATAAAGTTGTGGCAAAAATAGCTAACAATAAATCTAAAATTGCTCCATATAAACCAAAGAAAAATGAAAAATATATGAGTGCAGCAATGAAAAAACACTTTGTTGCAGTACTTCTTCTTTGGAAAGAGCATTTAAAGGAAGAAATGCAGAAAACTTTTGATCATCTAAAAACTAAGGGTGAGACTTACGCAGATCCAATTGACAGAGCGTCTCAAGAAGAAGAATTTGCATTTGAACTAAGAACAAGGGACAGAGAGAGAAAATTAATAAATAAAATAGCAATTTCTATTGAACAAATTAAACAAGATGAATACGGTTGGTGCGAATCTTGCGGAGATGAGATTGGTATTAAAAGGTTAGAGGCTAGACCAACCGCAACGCATTGTATTCATTGCAAAACATTAGATGAGATTAAAGAGAAGCAGCTTAGTGGTTGATAACTCTTTCAATCAAATAATAATTTGATAGACAATAAAAAAATAAACAACTTTGCTTTATCAATCGTAAAAGATCTTCAAGATAATGGCTTCCAAGCCTATTTAGTTGGTGGTTGTGTCAGGGACCTGTTGTGTAAAATTATTCCTAAAGATTTTGATATAGCAACAAATGCTACCCCAGAACAAATAAGGAAAATATTTAAAGCCTCGAGAATTATTGGAAGAAGATTCAAATTAGTTCATGTTTTTAACAGATCAGAATTAATCGAAGTTGCAACTTTTAGATCAGGAGAGAATAAAGAAAATGATGGTAACTTAGTAACTGATCGAACTGGTAAGATTCTCAGGGATAACATTTGGGGTACTCTTGAACAAGATACTTTTAGAAGGGATTTTACCGTCAATGCTCTCTACTATTGTCCAGTTTCAAAAAAAATTGAAGATCATAATTCTGGAATTAAACATATAAGAGATAAAAAAATTGTTTCTATAGGGGATCCAATAAAAAGGTTCTCTGAAGATCCGGTTCGAAGTTTAAGAGCAATAAGATTTAGTAATAAGTTACAGTTTAAGATTGATAGTAAAATAAAAGATGCAATATACAAACAAGGTCATCTTTTATCTCACATATCAAACGCACGTCTCTTTGATGAATTTTGTAAAATTTTTTTAAATGGTATCGCTGAAAAAAATTTTAAAAAACTTGAATCATATGGTCTTAATCAATATCTAATATTAACCAATCCAAACGATACCATTTTCTCAAGCGAATTAATCAAGGAAGCACTAAGAAATACAGATAAAAGGTTTGGAGAAAATAAGTCTATAACACCTGGTTTTTTGATTGCTGCAATGTTGTGGCCAGAGCTTATCAAAAGAGCTTCTAAAAACGATGAAATTAATTTGAGAAAATTTTTTAGGTCAATGGATCTGGTGCTTAAAAATCAACAAAATATCACTGCAATTCCGAGAAAATTTCATACTTATATTAAAGACATATGGATTTTGCAGTTAAAACTTCACAGCAGAATTGGAAAACAGCCATATAAAACTCTCAAACATCCAAGATTTAGAGCTGCATATGACTTCTTGCTTATAAGAGAAAAAGCTTCAAAATGTAAGCCTGATTTAGGAAGTTGGTGGACAAAATTTCAAAAAAATGATCCTAGTTCTCAAAAATCTTTGATATCAAATCTTAGAGAGTTAACTGAAGAGCAATCTTTTAAGAAATTTGGTTTCCCAGAAGAACTAATATAATCTATTATTAATAATAGATTTATGAAAGCAGCTTTAAACGAATTACCTCTACCAAAGTATATTGCTATTGAAGGGCCTATAGGTGTAGGTAAAACTACACTTGCAAATAAAATAGCTAAAACTTTTAATTACGATGCATTTCTTGAGCAACCTGCTGAAAACCCTTTTCTCAAAAACTTCTACAGGAATCCTGAACAATCTGCCTTAGCAACTCAATTATTTTTTTTGTTTCAAAGAATGCAGCAAATTCAAGATTTGAAACAAAGAAGCCTTTTTGAAAATGTACGTGTTGCTGATTTTTTAATTGAAAAAGACAGATTATTTGCAGAAGTAACCTTATCAAACGAAGAGTTGGGCTTATACAACAAGGTATATGAACACATAACAATTGATGCTCCAACTCCTGATTTAGTAATCTACCTTCAAGCACCTATTGAAGTTCTCAAAGAAAGAATTACAAAAAGAGGAAATATTAACGAACAGTACCTAACGCTAGATTATCTAGAAAAACTAAATGACGCATACTCAAGATTCTTTCTAGACTATAAATCTGCTCCCCTACTCATAATAAATGCCTCAGACATCGATCTTGAATCTAATGAATCTGATTATGAAAATCTTATAACCATGATTATGTCAGATCCTAAAGGTATTAATTTTGTAAATCCTCAGCCGTCTATAATTTAAAGATAGTGTCTGAAAAAATTATTAATCCGATTTCTAAGAATCCACACATTAAAGATATCAATGAATATTTGGATCTTTATGAAAAATCTATAAAAGATCCTGAATCTTTTTTTAATAATCTTGCAATGGATAATTTGTCGTGGATAAAGGAATTTGATAGTCCTCATAATAATAAGTTCGCAGATGCCAAGTGGTTTGAAGGTGGAAAAATAAATGTAAGTCACAATTGCATTGATAGGCATCTTGATAAAAACTCCGAAAAAGTTGCTTTAATATGGCAAGGTGATAATCCAAGTGAATCAAAAGAGTTTACTTTTCAACAACTTCATACTGAAGTTTGCATATTCTCAAATGTACTTAAATCACTAAATGTAAAAAAAGGCTCTAGGGTATGTATATACATGCCAATGATTCCTGAAGCAGCTTTTGCTATGTTGGCCTGTACTAGAATCGGTGCAATTCACTCAGTTGTGTTTGGTGGTTTCTCACCCGAGTCATTGAAAGATAGAATTTTAGATGCTGATTGTGAAGTGGTTATCACTGCCGATGAAGGGATCCGAGGCGGAAAGAAAATTCCTTTGAAGAAAAATGTTGATGAGGCTCTACTTAAATGTCCTAACGTAAAGACTGCTTTGGTAATCAAAAGAACAGGTGGAGAGATTAATTGGGATAGCAGTAGGGATCAATGGTACGAAGACCTGAGAGATAAAGTAAATGCGGACTGTGAACCTGAACCAATGGATTCTGAAGATCCATTATTTATATTGTATACATCTGGATCAACTGGTAAGCCAAAAGGTGTGTTACATACCACAGCAGGTTATCTTCTTGGTGCTCATGTAAGTTTTAAATATTTATTTGGAATAAATCCTGATGATATTTATTGGTGTACTGCAGATGTTGGATGGATCACAGGACACACCTATATTATTTACGGTCCCCTCTCAAATGGGACTACGTCTATAATGTTTGAAGGCATCCCAACATATCCAGATTCTTCAAGATGCTGGCAAATATGTGATAAATTTGAAGTAAATGTTTTCTATACTGCTCCAACTGCCATAAGAGCTCTAATGGCCAAAGGTAATGAGCCAGTATTAAAAACTAAGAGAAATAGCCTAAGAGTTTTAGGAACAGTTGGAGAGCCAATAAATCCAGAAGCATGGCAATGGTATTACGAAATAGTTGGTAATAGCTCATGCGATATAATTGATACTTGGTGGCAAACAGAAACTGGCTCTGTCCTAATATCTCCAATTGCAGGCATTACTCCAGTTAAACCTGGTTCCGCTACTCTACCTTTTTTCGGGGTAAAACCAGCTTTATACGACGATAAAGGAAAAGTACTTGAAGGCGAAAATTCTGGAAATCTTGTGATTGAAAAATCATGGCCTAGTCAAATAAGAACAGTATATGGTGATCATAAAAGAATGATTTCTACATATTTTGAAACTTATCCAAATATCTATTTTACTGGCGACGGTGCTAAAAGAGATAAAGATGGTTACTTTTGGATTACTGGGAGAGTTGATGATGTTTTAAATGTTTCAGGTCATCGACTTGGTACAGCTGAAATTGAAAGTGCTTTGGTGCTGCATGAAAAGGTTGCAGAAGCAGCAGTAGTTGGAATCGAACATCCCATTAAAGGTCAAGGGATTTATGCTTATGTCACTCTTATGGTTGATGAAGATTTTTCAGAAGATCTTAAAAATGAATTAATAAATTTTGTTTCAAAAGAAATTGGGCCAATTGCTAAACCAGATTTACTTCAAAATGCTCCTTCACTTCCAAAAACTAGATCAGGTAAGATAATGAGAAGAATCTTAAGAAAAATTGCTGAAGGTGATTTTGACAACCTTGGAGATACCTCAACTTTAGCAGAACCCGCTGTGGTAAATGACTTAATGCTAAATAAACAAAGCTTATGAAAAAAATATTACTAACTATTACCTTGTCATCTCTGGCAAGTTGTAAAGTTGTTCCTAAGGATGATGGTTTTCAAAATATTATCCCCAATGATCCTGCTGTTGGAAGAGCATCAATAACATGTCTTCAAAGACCTATGAATCATCAACCCATTCCTGCTCAACTTGGTAAAAGAGATCAACGAACTATAGAGGTAACAGATAAAAATGATTGTATGGAATCAGAAATGAGAAAAGTTGCTTTAAAAAATGTTGATAGCAAAAAAAATATAAAATTAGATATCAACTTAAATAAAAAATCAGAAAACGATCCTATTGTAATTAAATCTGACAAATCCGATGATTTTGATCTTGAAAAGCTTGAAAAGCTAATTAAAAAGAAAGGTCAAGACGAAGAATAAATATCCTTTTCACAATTAACTTTTTTATCTTCAATCAATTTAATTAAGTGCGCTAAGAGACTCATTTTAGCTATAGGAAATAAAACCTCAGGAACATCTGAGTAAACATGCTTTAATAAGTCATCTATTTTTTGGCTTCCATGTTTTTCAAGATTTCTTAAGACCTTTGCTTCTCTTGCAAGTCTATGTCTTGTAATTGAATCGATAGTTTTTTCAGGATTATCCATAAAATTACCATGCCCTGGTGCAAAGTATTCAACATCATAATCTTTTAGAAGTTCAAGAGATTCCAAATAATCTCTCATTTTTCCATCTGGAGGTGCTATGACCACAGTAGATCCGTCCATTATATGATCACCTGTTAGCAAGCATTTTTGTTCTTTTAAATAAAAGCATAAATGATTGCTGGCGTGACCCGGTGTATGAACTACTTCTATTGAGTATTCATTCGTCTCAATTAAATCACCATGATTCAGAACTTTGTCAGGTACAAACGTTTCATCTTCCCATTCTGATTCACCATCAACTAATCTACCATGCATCGGTACATCAAGAATTTTTGATATTGGCAAAGCTGCAGGCGAATGATCTTTATGGGTATGAGTTACTAAAATACGCTTTATTTTTCCATCGCCAAATTGAATAATTTCATCGATATGTTTCTCTATTTTTGGTCCTGGATCTATAAGGGTTAAGTCCTCCTTTCCTAATAAATAGGTATTAGTTCCATTGCCTGTAAAGACACCTCCATTAGGTGCTGTTATTTTTTTAATTAATTCATTCATTAGTGATCTTCGTAACCCTCATCACCTGGTAATAAACCAACCCAATTGCCATTTTCTTTAAAAAATTTTGGCAGTATAGGTGGAATATCGTCATTATTTAGCTTTTTTTGGTAATTGAGCATATCTTTTGCTGATGAAAAGTCCATACATGTTTGAAGATTTTTTATGGTAGGCATTATCATTTGCAACTCGCCAGAAAATGCCTTTTCTATAGCAGCAGCTGGATTTATCCACAAACTTTGGGTCAATTCTTGTCCGTCATGCTGAACGGTTTGATTTTTAGGTAGATACGCTATGAAAAATCTTGTATCAAATCTTTTAGCTTCAATATTTGGAGTTATCCAATGAGATAGAGGAGCTATATTATTTGTTGAAAGCATTAAACTTTCTTTAGAGCAAATATCTAATAAATTAATCTCATTTTTTATTAATTTATCTCTATATACATCAAATTTCTCTTTATCTGCCCCATCAAGGTCAAGAAATTCTCCAGATTGTTTTTTTGCCAAAAGAATTCCTACCTCTTCGAAACATTCTCTTATGCAAGCGATCCAATAACTCAAACCACCACTATCTAAACCTAATTTTTCTGAAGCAATTTCATTATTCAGAACATCACAATATTTTTGATAATCATCAAAATGATCATCTTTGTCTATTTTCCCTCCTGGGAAAACATATAGATTTTCAAAAGGTGGTCTTTTAGACCTCTTTACCATCAATACTTCCATACCAACATCAGAATCTTTTAAAACTAAAACTGTTGCTGCTGGAATTAAATTATTATTCATAAATACACTTGATATAGCTTAGAATACTGCTTATGAGAATAACTGACAATCTTATAAAAGATATAGCAAATGCTCCAGATTGGTTTTTTGATGCTATTAAAATAGAACCATCAGAATGCTTGATAGAAAATCCAAAAGGGAATCTGTCTTACTCAAAGTGGGATTCTGATTCAAAAAGTGAAAACCTTCTAATACTGATTCATGGAACAGGCGCACATAAAAGGTGGTGGTATCCAATAGCTCCTCATTTTACAAAAAATGCTAATGTAATTGCTGTTGATCTACCTGGCATGGGTGACTCTGGTTTTAGAGACAAATACAGCATTAAAGATTTTGGTCAATGTATTATTTCAATTATTGAAAAAGAAAAATCAAATATGCTCATTGAAAATGTTTTTATTGTTGGGCATTCACTTGGTGGTCAAGTTGCGGCATATGTTGCATCTGAAGAAAAAGAACTTGTTTCTAGCCTAATCATGATTGATACCTTTATAAGACCTCCAGACTGGGATCCATCTCAGCACGAAGGTGGCCCATTAAGAATGATTAAATATTATCCAGATAAAACTACTATATTAAAAAGATTTAGGCTTTTACCTGAACAAGAATGTCTCAACGATTGGTATATGAGATATATTGCAGAACACTCTGTACGAAAAACTGATGAGGGATGGCGATGGAAGTTTGACGATTCTATGTTTAATAGTCTTGAAAGATTATTTGGTTATCAATTTTCGTTTGGATGCCCTGCTCTATTTATTCATGGTGCAAATAGTTTACTGATGTCAGGAAACATTCTTGGTAATATTAAAAAAATGTATTCAGACATTATGGAATTTGAAGAAATTCCTGGTGCAGCTCATCACGTCCCTCTCGATAAACCTTTGGAAATAATTGATATTATTAAAAATCGTTTATTTTAAATATGAACTACTTCTATTTCTTCTTCTTTGTTTTTTTAGGTACTTTGGTTTTGATTAAACCATTTACTGAATTTCTAAAAGATAAAATTATTTCAAGTAATTACATTAATATTATTGCAGGTATAACAATAATAATTGGTTTGATATGTGTTTACGTTCCATTAACAGATCAGTATTGGTATGAAAGAGTATGGAAAATTGTAACTTTTTCTTTGGGAATATTGATTATCATAAGAGGCTTAGCTGTCTTGTTCTTTTTTAATCAAATAAAAAAAGCGCTGCCTTTCGTCTTCAAACATTATTTTAAATTTATGAGCGCTATTTCAATAATGTTTTTTGCATTGGCATTTTATACTGTTTCCTCTGACTATGTTGGACCTCAAAAAGATATAAGTAATTGTAGTTCTGATAACAAATTAGAAGTGATCTGTAATTTTAAAAATCCTGAGGACATAGTGATAACGCCTGATAAAAAATTTCTGTTTATGTCAGAATTTGGAGGCATTGGTCCATATGAAGAACAAAAGTCAGGCTACTTTGCTTTACTAGATTTAAAATCAAAAACTAAAATCATTCCAAATATAACAATTGAAGAAAATATTTGGGGTGATCCTAAGTGTTCAAGATCAATCAATAAAAAGCATGGTCCTCATGGGATCGATTTAGTTAAAAGAAATGATGGGCGCTATCAACTTGGTGTCATAAACCATTATCCAGATGAGACTATAGAAATGTTTGAAATGATAAAAAAGAAAGATTCTTGGGATATGGTTTGGAGAGGATGCATAGACGTTCCTTATGAACTTTATTTTAATGATATAAGTTTGAAAAGGGATGGAAGCTTTTATGCCTCTCATATGTACGATAGGGATATAACTCTAAATAGATGGATTTTTGTTTCAATAGTAAAAACAAATACAGGATTTCTGGTTGAGTGGGCAGAAAATAAATTTAAAAAAGTTGAAGGTTCTGATGGAAGTGGTCCAAATGGCATCGCTTTGGATGAAGACTCAAATATTATTTATATAAACTATAACCAAGGTGATTCAATTACAAAATTCGATCTGTTATCTAATATGAAGTTAGATAAAAAATTTATTGAAGCGCCAGATAACCCATTTATAGATGGAGATGATGTATGGGTAACCTCATTAGACTTTCAGCCTAATGATTTTGGTGAATGCGAGTTCAAAGTAAGTTGCTCTTTGCCCTTTTCAATTTATAAGTTAGATAAAAATAATTTGGAAATAAAAGATAAATACTCATTTTCTAAAACTGTCTTTGGTCTTCCAACAGTTGCTGTTCCAATAGAGAATGAAGTATTTTTAGGATCATTTCATTCTGATAGATTAGGAATAATAAAAAATTAAATGATTAAAGAATTCGATTTCGATTCAATTGAAAAAAAGATTCCTAAAAGATCTAGAACATCGCACAAGGGTGACTTTGGAAGAGTATTGGTTGTTGGTGGTTCTGAGGGGATGGGAGGCGCAGCAATACTGTCATCTGAGGCCAGTTTATTTTGCGGTTCTGGATTAGTTCATCTAAATACACATCCAATTAATGTTGAAGCAAGCTTAATAAGAAATCCAGAGGTGATGGTTACTGGTAATAATATAAATTTTTCTAAGCCTACAAGCATTGACGTTTTGTTATGCGGTCCTGGATTAAAAACTGATGAATGGTCTGAGAATATTTTTAATGAAGTTATATTAACAAGGGATGTTAAGACAATGATATTTGATGCAGGTGCACTTCATTTTATGAGTGAAACCAATCTTGAAATAAATGCAGATATGGTTCTTACTCCACATCCAGGTGAGGCTGCAAAACTATTAGGTATTTCAAATAATGAAGTTCAAGATGACAGAATTAATGCTGCAAAATCAATCTCAAATAAATTTTCAGCATATGTAATTCTTAAAGGTAAAGAGACGATAATTTGTTCTGGTAATGATAAGGAAATATTTGTATGTTCTGAAGGTGGACCAGAGTTATCTTCTGGAGGAACAGGTGACGTTCTTGCTGGAGTTCTATCAGCCTTAATAGCACAAAAAGTTGATATTATTGATGCATGCAAGCTTTCTGTTGCTGTTCATGCAAGAGCTGGTGAAGTATTTAAAAATAAAACAGGTGAGATTGGTCTAAATGCGTCTTCATTAATACCAACCATTAGAGATTTAATAAATAAATGAATAAAATTTACCTAGAAAATGACGAGGCAACCAATAAACTTGGAGTGCTAATATCAGAGCAACTGAAAAAGATTGATAAATCTTTAATTGAAATACATCTTGAGGGTGATCTCGGGGCTGGAAAGACATTTTTAACCAGGTCTATATTATCTAATTCAGGATGGAGTGGTCTGGTAAAAAGCCCAACATATACCTTATGTGAAGAATATGACCTTGGAGATGTCATTTTCTTACATATTGACTTGTACAGAACTGATGAACCAGAGGACATTAATATTTTTGATTTAGATAGAAAAACTCACTTAAAAAAAATTATAATTATTGAATGGCCACAAAAACTTGCAATAAATAGAGATTTTGACTTAAAAATATCTTTTGAGCATTTTGAAGATGGTAGAAAAGCATTAATTAAAGATAGTTGTGAATTATTTTCAAGTTTAATTAAACATTATGAATAAAATTTTGTCTTTTTTGTTGATTCTGTCTTCATTTGTGCATTCAAATCAAATTTCATTTTATGAAATAAAAGATTCTGATGATCAATCTTCTGAAATATCCTTTCTTTTAGACAAAGTATCTTTTATAAAATCTTATTCTCTAGTAGATCCTTCAAGAATTGTAATAGACGTATACCAAAGTGATTTAAAGTCAGAAGTTGAGAAAAAATATAACTACCCCATTAAGCTAGTAAGGGCTTCGTCAAAAGAGGACTTAACAAGAATAGTTATTGATTTATATGAATATGTTAATTGGAGTAAACCAACTCAAGAGAAAACGGATGAAGGAATTTTATTAAAGATTAATGTCAAAAAAAATAAGAAGCTAAAAAATAACATAAGAGATATTGTGGTAGCGATTGATGCTGGCCATGGTGGAAAAGATCCTGGAGCAGTAAGTAGTAACAGTGTTTTAGAAAAAGATATTACTTTGTTGATAGCTAAAGAGTTAGAAAGAACTCTTAGAGATACAGAGGGATATAAAGCAGTGTTAATCAGAGATGATGACAGTACTGTAAGTCTTAATGATAGATATCAAAATGCGAGAAAGTTTGGTGCTGATGCATTTATTTCAATCCACGCAGATGGTTTCAGATTGGCATCTGTTAAAGGTGCATCAGTTTTCATATGGTCAGAAGAATCTTCAAGCAGTGTTGCTAGAAATCTTTCAGAAAAAGAACGTAAGAGAATTCAAGCTCAAATAAAAAATATAAAGTCTTACGATTTCAATGAAGATGCTGCAAGAGACCTTTATCCAAATACTTATAAGAAAAAGGTGGATCAAAGTAAAGAATTAGGCACAAAGATTTTAGATCAGCTAAAAAGAGATCCATTCACTAAGATTCATAAACAAAATGTTGAATATGCTGATTTTAGAGTGCTTAAATCAGTTGATATACCATCTGTCTTGGTTGAGTCTGGATTCATAACGAATCCTGAAGATGCAAAAAGACTTAAAACTAAGGCAGGAAGAAGAATGATTGCTAGATCAATTTTTCTTGGCATCCACAATTATTTTAAAGAAGCGCCAGTTTCAGGCACCCTACTAGAAAATTATCAAAACTATCTTAATTACGAAATTCAAAAAGGTGATGTTCTATCCGAGATTGCTATCAGATTTGGCGTGACGGTAGATTCTATTAACAAAACTAATAATCTAGAAAATAAATCTATA
>ENA-OSEY01000736-OSEY01000736.1-marine-metagenome-genome-assembly--contig:-NODE-736-length-23238-cov-4.119511_pt1 | contig 23238 bp, 26 predicted proteins | sample MGYA00248465_ERZ534230 | MGnify/ENA primary metagenome ERZ534230 (study PRJEB26409, sample SAMN06344110) | marine metagenome | isolation source: Sea water from surface | place: Atlantic Ocean:Southern...
CACGCTCTCTCCGAAGGAGTCTCGGACATGCCGCTGACCACCTCCCCGTGTTTGCACCCAAGGGACAACTCGGTCATTTACTGGGAGCAGCAGGAGCGGTTGAGGCAATCATTGGGATTCAAGCCCTTCACAAAGGAATACTTCCAAGAACGATCAATTCAGACCCTCTAGATCCAGAAATCAACATCAATGTAACGACAGAAAAGCATGTCAAATTAAAAAATACAAGCAAAGAACAATTTATGCTGAAAAATTCATTTGGATTTGGTGGTCACAATATCAGCATTGTTCTTTCCTCGAGCAGTAAAAATCTATAACCGCAGGCTCAAATGACTTCTTTGGCAAACTGACTGGTATGGAATCTAAATCTTCCTCATAGAGCGAGCAAGTTATCTCTGCCTCTGGAGCCATCAAGCGCTTCACCAAAATCGCAAAAGGACTGTAAAGATCACTCATCGACAGACCAACATCTCCATATCTAAAAACCCAAGGCGCAATACGTGTTGAAAATTTTCTTGCGAGAACTTGCGGGCTTCTTGAGGCACGCTGATAAATCGATGTCACAAGCGAGCCATTCGGGGCAATAATCATTTGCCCGTGCGTTGACATGACGTCGAAAGATTTCAAAACAGATGCTCGCCTAGACTCCGAATCCATATGATCAAGAAGAATATGACCAGCGTTGCTGGCACAACGGTCAAAAAAAGGCAAGATTTTTCCAAGATGCGAACTTGCTGTCGTGATACTAGGAATCCTCAAATAGCCCTGAATAATGAAGACATCCAAGGGGTTTTCATGATTATAGATATGAACATATCCTCTCGCTGGTAGCGACCAATCAAAATTGGACTTGACAACAACATTTACACCCAAAGACTTTAATAGTTGACGTGAAAAAACTGATGACAACAGGGAGGCAGATTTTTTGTAGCCCAGCACCAGCAACGGGAGCTGAGCCAAATAAGCAAGATACGCACTGAGAAGTAAAAAAAGACGTGCAAACAACCTACTAAAGACAGTGATTAGTCTCATAGAATCGATAAAATTAACACTTTAATCGACATCAACTAAAAACATCGACTCAACTTTCATCACAAATTCTTCGGCATTCATACCTGAAGGACAGCTGATAGCAGACGAATGAGCTCGTCTAGCCCTGACAAGCAAGACCGGCGAAGCGAGACGAGAACAAAAAAGTCTCAAGAATTTATCCACAGAGTTGATATTAAAATCAACGCTATTTTCATAAACAAAAATCCAGGGAACGATTAACAAATTATATGAACGACAAACGGACCAGAAACTCTTCACAAGCTCTCGATTATTCGCAGCAAAGGGAATGCAAATTTGCTTATCCCCGACAGACAGATCAGTATAAGAATTTATATTCTCATTACCTCCGTCAATTGACAGATCAACACCACAACATCTCTCGAAACGCAAATTTCCTGAATCTACAAACAGTGTGTTTAGCCCGAAAGAAGCCCGAGCAACGAGCAAATCAAACCAGCTGGATTGATCATAAACTTGAATAACGTTGAATCCAACACGCTTGCAAACTTGACTGTCATCAATAATCACCTGGACGCCAAGGGATCGCAACAAGAAGGCTGACAGAATTGAAAATAATTTGTCAGCAGAATCACGCCATTTCATCCACACACATACATTCATCAGCGCGAACAAAGCCAAAGCCAAGGTGAGACAGAAAAGTCGGCAGAAAATTCTCACTAACAACTGCAAGGCATTAACTGAATTTTCAGGAATTAAGATCGGCAGGCGTGGGCTGGGGGGGAGCTGACGGGCCTCCGGACCGATTGGGAAGGTGGTGCGGAAGGGGAAGTCCCCATCGAAATTGCCATTCACCTGGGTGGTGAGCACCAGATGGTTGTAGAAGCGATAGAACAGAGCTCGGTCGCTGGGCTGAGGATCACACCAAAAGCCGTCGAGAGGTTTCTGATCCGTCAATCCCTCCAGGTTGTAGAAGGTGTCCCCCATCGTCTTGGTGGGCACCGCATGGAACAGGGCTTGCAGCCCCACGGTGCTATTCACCGTGATCACCCCACGGCAAGTGCGTAGATAGCGGCTGAGGGGGCCATCGTGGAAGTAGTGCACCCGGCCTGTGACGCCGTATTGCTTGGCAAGCAGACGGATTAACGAGGCGTAGTTGTTGTAGCCCCGATCCCGGGGATGGTGCTTGAAGGCCAGGTGGTCGGAGGCGTGCGCATGACCGGCAAAGGATCGAATCACGTCTTCGATGAAGTCGTGCATGCCCCGGTAAGGCGACCCCATCTGAATCTGGGAATCACTGGAGACCTGCAGAACAGCCAGGAAGAACGAGCAGTGTTCAAGCAACCGCTGCTTCACCGATTGTTCCTGCCAGCGGTAAAGCCAGTAGCGCCAGCTTCCACGCACTTGACACCAGAGAAACCTGGGCGAGGGCTGAAGTTTGTGCTCACCCTCGATGATCGGGTAGCGGGTGAAGGCGTGCTGAATGAACGTCGGGGCCTTCCAGGCTTTGCGCCAGCGCCAACCGGGATCAAGAACGATGTTCTGGGGCAGCTGGTCGCAGGGGGGCAGCTCCCGATAAAAAATCGCTGGCTTGTTGAGATTGGAGCGGGCATTGACCCGATCCCGCTCAAGAGTCACATAGTTGGGGCGCAGATAACCCAGCTCAAACACCCAGGCCTCAACCCCAAGGTTGCGTGCTTCTTCAATGGCGATTCGGTGGGGAATGATGAAATCGCCATACATAAAAATGTGGCGAATGCCCCGTTCCTCAATCAGCCGACGAAGGAAGGGACGCCAGCTGTCCATCCCCTTGCTGTAAGACACACAAACATCGGCCGGGAAGCCGAATTCCCGCAGGGGGAACGCCACCTTGGTCACCGGGATGCCACAGCCCTGCAGGTAGCGGCAGAAACGAGCAAAGAACAGACCGATGGGGCCCATCAACAGCAGCACCGGCCCGTCGATTCGCACCTGTACGAGAGCTGGCGCCCGTCCCCTGCCCAAACTGCAACCCGCCCATCAATGGACAAAATCCTGACACGGCTCAACGGCGCCGAAGCCGTCCCCAGTGGCGGAACAGGGCCTGCACCAGCGTGCGCCGCTGCGGAGGAGCGGCACGCCAAGCCACCAGTTCATCAATAGCCTGCTCGGGGGTGATGAACCAGCCGCTGTTTCGGCTGACGTAACGGGGATAGTCGATCAGGGCGGCATGAACCAGCTCGTCCAAAGACAGCTGCCGCTGACGACGACCGCAACGCTCGCGGTCGTGGGTCAGACCCCAGCCGGCATAGAACGGCAGGCCCCAGCAATGCACCTCAAGACCGCGCAGCAACGCCTCAAACCCTGCCAGGGAGGTGAGCACATGCAGTGCATCGATCTGGGTGAACAGCTGCTGGATCGACCCCTGGGCCAGCACCTCATCGCAGAGCGCAGCGGCGGTGTCTTCGCCGGCACCGGCACGGCAGAGCCCTGCCACCACATCGGGATGCGGTTTGTACACCAGGTAGGCCTCAGGCTCCGCTGCCCGCACCGCTTCCAACAACGCCCTGTTGGTACGCAGCCCGGGGGCGCCGTAGCGGATCGAGGCATCGCTTTCCACCTGACCGATCACCAACACCACCCGGTGCGCTCCAGCAGGACGAAGCCAAGGTTCCGCCTGCAGGTTGTATTTGGTGATCGCCTCCTGCACCAACCGCTGACGCAACGCCGCGGCCCGCTGGCATTGGGCCGACGTCCACCGCTGCGTCGCCAGGAGCGATTCCAGATCGCTCGGCCGGGTGGCGTCGTAATAAACGCCCTGGTGATCCACCACCCAGGACACCGGATCCACCAGATCAGCCCCGAGTCCAACCGAGCGCAGAAAGCCGTCCTCCACCTGCAGCACCAGCAGCTGCCGCCGCGCCGCAGCCTCAAGCAACCGCGGCTTGGCACGGCGACCCCAGACCACCACAGCATCAACACCTTGGGGAATCCGTCGCCATGGAGCGCGAAAGCGCAGCTGACTGCCCGCCAGAAAGCGGCGCAGGTTGCGCTGTTTCCAGGGGGTGAAGCCGAAGGCCACACAGCGCCGAGGCTGTTGGGCCTGGAGGCGCCGCTGCAAGCCGATCGCACCCATCAAGGTTTCGATACGACAGGGCTGATGGCGCTGGGGATCGATGCAGCGGCAGGCTCCCACCAGAACGGCATGCACCAGGGCCTCCAGACTGGCCCCCTGGCGTCGCCGGGCCGGGGAGTCGCATCGGTCATGGGTCAGCCCCCAGCCGCCGTAAAACGGCATGCCGAAGCAGTGCACCGGGCGACCCCAAAGCAAAGCCTCAAACCCCATCTGGGAGGTGACCACATAGACCGCCCGTGCCCGCTCGAGCAGACGGGCCGGATGGCCACCGTCCGCACTGAGACGCACACGGGGGTGAGCCAGATCTTCGGCGGTGAAATGGCCCCTGGAACGCCCGGAGATCACATCCGGATGCACCTTCACCACCACCGTGCAATCTGGATGGTCCTGAAAAGCAGCCTGAAGCATCCGCTGGAAGCAGCTGGCATCCGCCAGGCCAAGTGCAATCGATCGATCCCCTGCGGATTGATCCACCACCAACACGTAGGACTCCTGCGGCGCCTCCGCCTCCCGCGGGGGGTTGACCTTGCTGAGCCGCTGCTCGCACCACAGCCGTTGCAGAGCGCGTGCGCGGTTGGCCTCAGTCACCGTGATCGGCGCCGCAATCAACTGCTCGATCCGACTCGGGGCCGTTGCATCGAAATGCACCCCCAGCTCATCCACCAGCAGAGCGAGCGGTGGATGCTCCCGGCCCTTGGCCACCGAGCGAAGCAGACCGTCCTCGAGGTGCCACACCGGCAGATCCCACTGTCGAGCCAGTCGCTCGACCCGCAACGCACTGGGTCGCCGCCCCCAGGCCAACAAAACATCCACATCGCGGCGGCGGCCCGGCACCAAACGGTCCGGTGCCAGCAGCTGCGCCAATGTGCGGTGCGCGAGCATCCCCCGGGCCGGAACCCCGAGTCGCAGAGCAGCAGGCCTGGTCATCGGGTAAGACAGGTCGCACTGAATCCTCACCGATGGCAGTCCCCCGTGGCGCGCTGGCCCTGATCCCCGCCCGTGGTGGATCCAAAGGAATTCCAGGCAAAAACCTTCAAACGGTGGGAGGGGTGCCCCTGGTCTGCCGCAGCATCCGTGCAGCCCTCGCCAGCAACGGCGTGGGGCGGGTGGTGGTGAGCACGGACGACGAAGCCATTGCAGCCGCAGCCGAAACCGAAGGGGCCGAGGTCATCCGGAGGCCGGCGGAGATCGCCGGCGACACCGCCAGTTCTGAATCGGCGCTGTTGCATGCCCTGGATGTTCTGGAAAAGCAGGGCCCTCTCGAAACCGAGCTGGTGTTCCTGCAATGCACATCCCCCTTCACGACAGGAGCCCAGATCGATGCCGTGCTGGCCGCACTCCATGGAAAGGGCAGCAACAGCAGCTTCTCTGTCACGCCTTGGCATGGCTTCCTCTGGCGGGCCGATGGGCGAGGCATCAACCACGACCCTGCGTTGCCCCGCCAACGACGGCAGGACCTCGAACCAGCTTTTCTGGAAACCGGCGCGATCTACGCCATGGCCATCACGGCCTTCCGGCGCTGTGGCAGCCGCTTCTGCCCACCAACAAGCCCAGTGGTGCTGCAGGAGGTGGGACCAGAAATCGACACGCCCGAGGATCTGGCCCTCTGCCGCAGCATCGCGGCCCAGAAAGGCGAGTAATTTTGCCCAGCAAGGTTTCGGAGTCGATGGCGCCCGCAGAATCCAAGCGCCTCGTTGGCCGCAAGATTGCGGCCGTCGCCTGCTTCGACTCCTTCGGGAAGCTGGCGATGACCATGCTGGCGTCCTGCCGGCGGGAGGGCGCCGATGTCACCTTGCTGCTGCTGGAGCTGAACAACCGGGCCCTCTCCAGGCGGCAACGCCTCGAAATTCGGCGGATCGACCCGAAAATCCGCATCGAAAAACACAACTGGAACGACCTGCTTCAGCTCTGCGGCGCCATGCCGGGGAATATCGACGCTCTGATCCCGGGCCTGGATGGCCAACGCAGCCGAGATGCGCTGCTGCAACTGAAAAACATCTGGGTGGATCAGGACCAACGCCCACGCCTGATCAGCGCTTATCCAGGAATCCTGTTCCGCTTCGGCCTCGAGGGAATGATGGATCGTTCAGGCGCCGACCTGCTCTGCCTCAACAGTGCAGACGATTTGGCCCTGTACGGCCGTGGCCGCAAGGCCTTGGACCTTGACAGCAGCAATGCCGTGGTCACGGGACTGCCGATTCTCTGGCAAACAAAGCCGCGTTCTGAAACACCGGACACCCCCTCGATCGTGTTTTTTGAACAGCCTTCGATTCCGGTGCACCCACTGCAGCGCAGGTTCCTCTGTGATCAGATCAAGGAGCTGGCCGAAGCCTGGCCCGATCACCCCGTGATCTTCAAACCCCGAACGTCGAGCATCGAGAGCACCCTGCATCGACGCCACGGGGAGATGGCCAGCGTGATCGACAAGATGACGCGCGATCAGCCAAATCTGAAACTCAGTTTCAAGCCCGCCACTCGACTTCTGCGCCAGTGCGGCTGCGCCATCACCGTCTCTTCCACAGCGGCCATGGAATCCATGGCGATGGGAATCAGCACCCGCATCGTCGGTGATCTGGGGGTGACCGAAACCCTCGGCAACCATTTTTTCGCCAGTTCGGGCGCCATCGCCAGTTTCGCTGCGATCAAAGCCAACCCCTTCGAGCTGATCCACGACGTTCATTGGCTCGAACAGCAGGGCTTGCAGCGCGACGGTGAGGATCGCTTCATCACGGCTCTGGTTGACAAGCTGACCAGACCAGCAGCCCCCCTCGGCGTGCTCAATCATGGCCCTCTGAGCTGGGGCAGCAGTGCCTGGCAGAAGGCTGCGTTGAAGAACGGAGGCCGGCGGATGCTGAGCAGTGGTGGTGCCCGCTCCAGCCAGCGCAAACGTCACCGCACCCGTCGCATTGTGCGCAGCCTGCGTGACGGTGTGGTGGGATTCGGTTGGCTCTCCAAGCTGTTGCGGGAACGATGACGTTCCTGCTGATCAGCGATGGAGTGCTGGAGCATTCCGCCTGCTGGCTGATGGCGGAAGCGCTGGAGCAACAGGGGCTGCGCTGCATCACGGCAGGGCCTCCGCTGCAGGGACACCAACCTCTGACCACACCCGCACCTCAGCTGAGCATCGACCTGGCTCAGCTGCCCGCTCACCCTTTGTTGGAGCAGGTCTCAGCCATCGGCCTCTTCCTGCAGAACCCGGACGAGATCCCACGCTTCATCAAGACCTATCAAAACCTCTGCAGGGCAGTCGGACGGACGCCAGCGGCGTTGTTCAGCGGCCCACTCGTGCCTTTGGTGGGGGATGCCCTGATTCAGGATCTCAGCCTGCGCCTGGGGTGTGATCTTCTGCTGGTGAGCGGAGAGCACCAACGCCGACAACTCCGATCGCTCACCTTCAACTGGCCCATAAGCCTTCGTGTTCCCCCTGTGATCTGCACGGGCTTCTGGTTCCCTCAGGACGCACCATGTGCCCCAACCCAGAAGCCCCTGCTGTTGGCCTTGATCCAGGAGCGGATCCCCACCCATATGGGAGCCCATGAGCATTTGCTTCGCCAACTCAACAGCTGGGCGCGGCAACGGCCGAACTGGACCGTGATGCTGCAACGCGACCACAGCTGGAACGCAACGACAAAGCTGATGGCCAACGATGAACCCTTGGCCGACAACCTGTTGGAAGCAGCCCCTGGCCAACTTCTACCACTGCTGGGGTCCTGCACCGCCTGCCTCACGGTGAGCTCGCCATGGAGCCTGGCGGCGATGGCCTGGGGCCGGATCCCGATCATCGTGGGCGACTACGGCATCCACGATGAACAGAACACAACTGGGTTCTTCGGCTGCGGTGCCATGCATCGCCTTCGAAGCATCCCCCACCTCGATGCCGTCAGGGAGCTGCCAATGGCGAACCAAGCCTGGCTCGATGGCAATGGCGCCGACATCACCGACGGGCCGCAGCGTCTGGCCAGGGCCCTGAGCGACCTGGCGCTCCGCGAGGAACCATGACAGCAACTGCGAGCCAGCCCACGCTCCATGTGCTGCTGATCGCGGACAGCGACAGCCAGCTGCTGGCCTGTGAGGCCCTTTGCAGTGCTCCGACCGCGCTGAACGTTCATTGGACTTTCAGTGTGATTCCACGGGACGGAACACCCCAGGCTTTGTTGAAACGCCTGGCCGAGCGAGGAACTCTGCGCCACCAAAGCCTGGCTCGGTTGCTGAGGGATCGGCGGCTGCAGCACTTTGATGCCATCGGCGTTTTCCTGACGGGCAGCAAGATCAACGACATCCGTCTCGCCCTGCAACGGAATCGCCAGCGCCCCTTGCTGTTCTGTGGGTTCAACGGTGTGGTGCTCGACCACTTCATCGAAGGGGTGAGCTGGCGAATGGGTTACGACCTGATCTGCCTCAGCGGCCCGCGCGATCGGGACGCCCTGGAGCAACTGGTAACCGGAACCCCTTTTGCACAGCAGCGCACCGTGCTGACCGGCCTGCGGCGCAACGCCCCTTGCACAGACTGCACTCCCTTAGCGGAACGCCCGCGGCGACTGGTGTTTGCCGAACAGGTGATCATGCCCGCGACCAGCAGCGAACGGGCCCGACTCGTGCGCCTGCTGAGCGATCTGGCCCGACGTTCTCCCAACTGGGACGTGGTGATCAAACCCCGGATCGCCCCCGGCGATGCCACGTTTCATGATGTCGAGACCCACATCAGCACCACCCTGCAGCAGACCCTGGGGGTGCCTCCCACCAATCTGCGACTGGACTACCGACCACTGCCAGTGCTGTTGAAGCAGGCCCGGCTGCTGGCCACTCTCTCCTCAACCGCTTTTTTCGACGCCCTCGACTTCGGCTGCCGGGCGATTGCCATCAGTGATCTGGGCCTGCAGCCGAACTATGGAGGCCACGTTTATGCCGGCAGCGGTGTGTGGCGCTCCCTGGAGGCCATCCCCAACCTGGATGCCCTTGATGCCGAGGGGCCATCCCCGGATCCGCGCTGGCTGGAATGGATGGGCTACAGCCAGCAGTTCAGTCCCTTCGCGCTGCTGGAGGCCCTGAACGAACAAAAACACCGGACACCGGAGCCCCCGCCCAGCCGCATTGGATACCCGGGCAATGCCCAGTCCAGCTTCAACCAGTTGCGCTTGGGAGCCGAAGCCGCCATCGCGAGTGGAGATTGGACCAGTGCTCGGGAGCTGCTCTGGCAAGCAACCATGATGCGACCGCTGCACCGCGGCGTTGCCCGCCGCCATTGGGCCGTCCGCCAAGCCAATCCGCTGATACGACAGATCGCACTGCTGATGTCGTACAGAGATCTGAAGTAAGTTCAATGACGGACTCAACCCAGGCGGCCGAACAGAACGGTGAGAGGCATCCTGATTGAGCGAAATTTCACCCAGTTCGTTGTCTTCGCGGAAGACAGCATCCTCTCGGCACTCAGCAAGATCACGGCGAACCAGTCCCGCCTGATTTTTGTTGTCTCGGAAAGTGGCATTCTCCAGGGCGTTCTCACCGATGGTGACTTCCGACGCTGGATTGCCGGATGCGGCGAGATTGATCTGAACCGGCCGGTCACTGCGGCCATGAACGCCAACTGCCGGTCGGCCGCCGAAGGCACCAGCGCCAGTGATCTGAGTGCCCTGCTCAATTCCCGCATCATTGCGCTGCCGCTGCTGGACAGCCATGGCCGCATCGTCGCCGTGGCCCGACGCGCCACCGACGGGCTCCAGATCGGTTCCCACCGCATCGGCGATGACGCCCCCTGCTTCCTGATCGCCGAGATCGGCAACAACCACAACGGCGATCTCGACACCGCTCTCCAACTGATTGATGCCGCCCACGCCGCAGGGGCGGACTGCGCCAAGTTCCAGATGCGGGACATGAGCCGGCTGTATCGCAATTCAGGCGATAGCAACGACATGGCCTCCGATCTGGGCACCCAGTACACCCTGGATCTGCTCGAGCGCTTCCAACTCAGTGACGATGAGCTGTTCCGCTGCTTTGACCATGCCGCCAGCAAAGGCTTGGTACCTCTCTGCACCCCTTGGGATGAAACGAGCCTCGAGAAGCTCAACCGCTGGGGGATGGAAGGCTTCAAGGTGGCGTCGGCGGATTTCACCAACCACGCTTTTCTCTCCAGCCTGGCGGAGACCGGCAAACCCCTGATCTGCTCAACCGGCATGGCTTCGGAAGTGGAGATCCGCTCCGGCATCCGCCACCTCCAAAACGAGGGAGCCGGTTACGTGCTGCTGCACTGCAATTCCACGTATCCCACCCCCTTCAAGGACGTCAATCTGCGCTACCTCGAGCGGCTGCGCGACCTGGCCGAGGCTCCCGTGGGCTATTCCGGCCATGAACGGGGCATTGAAGTGCCGATTGCCGCCGCCGCCCTCGGCGCCGTGGTGATCGAGAAACACATCACCCTCGATCGCTCGATGGAAGGCAACGACCACAAGGTGAGCCTCCTGCCCAATGAATTCGCCCAGATGATCCACGGCATTCGCCGGGTGGAGGAGTCGATGGGCAGCAGCGGCGAGCGCAGCATCAGCCAGGGCGAAATGATGAACCGCGAAGTGCTGGCCAAGAGTCTCGTCGCCAGCTGCGACGTGCCTGCCGGCACGGAGATCACCGAGGCGATGGTGGGCATCCAGAGCCCGGGGCAAGGCCTGCAGCCCAACCGTCTTGCCGACCTCATTGGCAAGACGCTGCCGGTGAGCAAAGCCGCCGGCGATTTTTTCTTTCCCTCAGACCTTGAAACCCCGGCCGCTACGCCGCGCGCCTACCGATTCCAACACCGCTTTGGCCTACCGGTTCGTTATCACGACATCGAGAGCTTTGCTGCCAGCAGCAATCTCGACCTTGTTGAAATCCATCTCAGCTACAAGGATCTCGAGATCAACCTCGATGAAGTGCTGCCGACAAAGCAGCCGATAGGCCTGGTGGTGCATGCCCCCGAATTGTTTGCTGGGGATCACACCCTCGACCTCTGCAGCGCTGATGGCGACTACCGCCGCCATTCGATTGCAGAACTCCAGCGCGTGGTCGACATCTCTCGTGACCTGCGAAGTCGTTTCGACTGCCCCGATCCCGTCCTACTGGTGACCAACGTCGGGGGATTCTCAGAGCACCACCATCTCGAGCGCGCGGACTTGCAACCGCTACGGCAACGCCTGATCGAGAGCCTTCAGCAGATCAACACCTCTGACGAGGTGGAAATCATTCCCCAAACCATGCCCCCCTTCCCCTGGCACTTCGGGGGGCAGAGATATCACAACCTTTTCGTCGACACCGACTTCATCGAGGAATTCTGCAAGGGAACCGGCATGCGCGTCTGCCTGGATGCCTCCCACTCCAAGCTCGCCTGCACCCACCTCAATGCCTCCTTCAGTGGCTTCCTAAGGGCGATCCTTCCGTTCACAGCCCACCTGCATCTGGCTGACGCCAAGGACGTGGATGGTGAAGGGCTGCAGATCCACGATGGTGAGATCGACTGGGTGCAGCTGTTTGCCCTGATGGGTCAACTGGCCCCCGAAGCAAGCTTCATCCCCGAAATCTGGCAAGGCCATAAGAACAACGGGGAAGGAGCCTGGCTCGCCCTTGAGCGCCTTGAAGGCTGTGTTGATTTGAGCCAGCAGCGGCAGGTCGCGTGAGTCAGCTTCAACCCAAGCGAATCGTTCTGCATTGCGGGCTGCACAAAACGGGCAGCACCTACATCCAGCGCAACCTCAAAAGAAACCAAAACCTACTGTTGAAGCAGGGAGTTATGTATCTCGGGCCGAACACCTTCAAAAAGCGTTGCCCAAAGTTATGGAAGCATCTGCAATGGGGGCGCTTGGATCGCAGAACGTCCTCAGCTCTTCAAGCAGAAACCAGAACCAATCTTCTGGAGCTGGCGGGAGACAAGCCGGAATCCATCCACACCATCTTTCTCTCCTTCGAAGCAATTTTTGGCACATTGCGAAGCGGCCTGACCGATGAAGGGCGCAACAAAGTGCCGAACAAAGAACACAAGCCTGGTTTGTATCGGTACGCCAAAGCACGCACCAAACGCCTATTGACCGGGCTGGAAGACAGCCTGGGGCGGCGATCAATCGCATGGACGGTGCTGTTTGCCAACAGAAATCCAGAAGCCTTTATCCGCTCCTGCCATACCCAGCTGATCAAAGAAGGGCACCACACGCCTGAGACCAGTCACTTCGACACGTTCCGGCAAACGGCTGATTTCTCCCACAGCGATCCCCAACAACTCGAGCAGAGCCTCTCCAAGCTCCGCAGCAAACGCGACCTAACCGTCGTCACCTTCAACTATGACCAAGCCAGCAATCCCCAGGAGCCGAGCATCTTTCTCTGGAATCTGCTGAAGCGGGCCCTGCCCGACCAAGCCGATCTGCTCAAGCAGCAACTCGAAGCCAGCACAGAGAATGACAAGCTGGCCAAAACCCCCAATCCGGGATTGAGCGAAAGGGGCCTTGAACTAGCGGTGCAGGCGCGGCCCCTGTTCAGCCGGAGCGAATGGAAACTGTTTCGCAAATTCCTCGAAAAAAATTTCTGCAAGAGCTCTTAATCGATGGCCCAACCACATCACTTCATCCGGATGAAGCACTACAACCTGCTCTATGGGCGGGTTCCCAAAGCAGCGAATTCCTCAATCAAAGCGGCCCTTTGCCGTCTGCTCAGTGAAATGCCCCCCAAAGGGACAAAAACCACCTCTGACAAGTTCTGGCAGCACGAAACGAATCATGAGACGGAGCTGATCACGCTTCGCCGTGCCCGCAAGTACAGGCGCAGCCATTTCAGCTTCAGCTTCGTACGCAACCCCTTCGACCGGTTGATCGCGGCCTACAACAACAAAGTGATCGAAAACGAGGAACCACCCCAGCCGATGCAGAACATGGGCGTCACCCACGGAATGTCGTTCGAGGATTTTCTTGACGTCTTAATTGAGACGCCTTACAAGCAATATGACGTTCACGTCTTGCCTCAGAGCCAATTGCTTTGCATTGGCAATCAAATCGTGCCGAAGTTTGTTGGACGCGTGGAACAGATCAACGAACATTGGGCTGAACTGCGCGACATCCTGGCCCGACAAGGTGTCGAGGTGATGGAGTCGTTACCACAGAAGAATGTCCGACGCAGTCATCGCGGTGGCCTGCAGGATTACTTCAACAGCGATGCACTCATCGAAAAAACATTGCGGATTTATGGAGACGATGTGCGCCTGTTCTACAACGATGTTTCTGTGGATCACCTGATTCAGAACAAGCCCCTGCCAGCGATCAACACGCTGCACAGCAAGGGCTTGAAGCTGTCCAACTGGCTCCGGGAGCTTGGCTTCGGACGTTGATTAAGCGATCTGATCCAACCACTGTCCAAGCGACTGCTTGGGCTGGGCAGGGGAACTGGTGATTTCCAGGATGCGGCCACAAGCACGTGGCTGCTCCAGTGCGTCCAGGCACACCTGTGCCACAAGACGGCGAGGGATGCTGTTGCTCTGCTGTTGATCGGCCTCTGTCACCAGCACGCCCTCCGTTGTGCTGCGGCTGTCCTCTTCACTGAGGCCTCCAGGACGGATCACGGTCCAATCCAGACCGCTGCGCTCCAGGCAGCGCTCACCAACCCGCTTCCAAATCAGGATCAAGCCGAACAGGTTGAGGGGATGCAGCCAACGGCCAGCGCAGAGGGAACTGACCAGCACCACGCGCTTCAATCCCAGAGAGCGGCAGGCCTGCACCTGCGCCTGCACTCCCCAGGCATCCACCTGCAAGGGACCCGCCAGATTGATCGAAGGTCGAGCGCCTGTGGCGATCACCAATGCCGTGCAGCCCTGCAGCGCATGGAGCAACGCTTCCGCCATGTCCAGCTCAAGGCGAAAGACCTCAAGGAGTCCTTCCTTCTCGGCCTTGGCCAGAGCTGAAGGCAGCTCGGATCCTGGCCGAACGATGGCTCGGACCGATTGACCGCGCTTGAGCGCTTCGTCCACCACACGCCATCCGGTTTTGCCGGAAGCACCTGACACCGCCAGTTGCGTCATCACCTCGGACCTGATCTCTCCACCAGTCAACAGGCAAAGGGCAGGGACAGGAGCAGAGCGGTCAGAATCAACAGGACATCACCAGCCGCATGAGCACGGACCAACTCCGGCAATTTTTTGCTCACATCTCTAGAGATCCTTCGCTGCGAGAGCAGGTGCTCCAGGCTGTGAGTGCCGATGCTGCGGCCCTGATTGCCCAGGAGTTGGGCTATGAAGTCTCCGGCGATGAACTGCTGCGTTTCTCAGGCAAGAGCTCTTCGGGAGTGAGCGTCACCAAGATCCAGCACCCTGGCGAATACCACTAATCCCGAGAAACGTTTCGCGCTGATGAAGGGAACAACTTGAATATGAGCGCAGTTTTCCGTCTATGAGGACTCGCAAACAAGACTGGAATTTGCCAGCGAGCTGAGCCAGAACCGAAGGGCTTGCACTGCTTCTGATGGCACGCCTTCTTCAGCTTCTGCAGGGGTCCAGCAACAGCGCCGATCTTGCGGCGTGGACAGCCGTGATCTTTGCCTCGATCACCGCACTGGTGATCTGGGGATTGCTTAATGCTTACCCCAACTTGCTCTAATAGCCCTCAATTAACGATACGGATCCTGCTCATAAACGTTTACACGAAGAGTGGGGCCCACATAACGAACGGGATCCTCGCCAGCTGCGAGGAGTTCCGTTGACCATTGATAGATACTCGACTGAGGATTAAAGCCGCGAAAGACAACATTCACGGTTTGCCCCGGCTGAATCGCTGGTGTGAGCTTGATGTTCAAGACCTCTTCTGACTCCGAGGCAACAGCGGATGCCAGTTCGCCGGTGCCTTTGCCGCGAAGGGAATAGTCGCCGAGATAAACCCGAGGCTCCAGGTGCCCCCAATCCCACTGATCAAGATTGGGCAGCTGCCGTAAGACAATCCCTCGAAGGGAATTACCAGCATCCTCAGGAACCACAACCGTAATCGTGGTGCGATTGCGCAATCCTTCGGTCGATTCAGGGTTATGAATCATCACCCGTGTTGGGGGACGATCAAACAAGGATTGGGCGAATGATGGAGGCACCTCCAGCCACACCATTGGAGCGAACAACAACATGGCCATCCACTGGTGCTTCACCCGATCGCCCCAACTCATCAGTCAAGGCTAGCGATGGTCGCCAGAGCAGCATCTCAAGCCGAAATGCCAACCCTCGAAGGACTTCAGCAATGCCTTGTCAACAAGGATTCGACCATGCCGGTCTGACTCTGGAGCGCATAAGCCTCAATTTCGCGCTGTCGCTGCAGCGGTCCCAACGACTGGGTCACCGTCAGCAAATGGTCCGCCGTTGAACGATCGAGATGGTGCGACAAAAACCGATCAACCTGCGCGGGGCTGAAACCACCCTGCGCCTGCAGCATCAGGCTGATCGTGGACGACGAGGGCGTCTCCAAACCATCCAGACAGTCCTGAACCACGTGGATGGCTTCATGGGTCAGCACATCCAACTGGAGCCCGGGCTCATCGCGCAGCCCCTCCGCCAAACAAAGGCGATTCACGCCCATGTTGTAAGCGGCGCGTTCGGCCCCGGGCCCACAACGCTCGAGCCGATCAATCACGACACCAAGCTGTTGCAGCCGATCGAGCAAGCGATCCGTCCGTGCTGAGAGCGAAACCGCTCGGGCAGGAGCAGCCCAAGCGAGCATCAATGCAAAAGCGAGAATCAGACGGGCGACCAAAAACGAGACGCCTTAGACGCATGCCGAGCCTACGCCTGGCTCAACGGCCTTTGCGATGGCGCCAGGAACGGATCCTGTCACCAAGGGCAAACCACTGATCCGTGACCAAAAACCAGACAACAAAGCCCGATAGGCCAACGAAAAGAACAATGGCCAACACCACGCCGGTGCTGCCAATGAGCTGCTCTCGCGCACAGGTGTCGAAATCAGGCCCGGGCTTGCAGACGGGTTGAATCTCGCGAAATCCACGGTTGCCAGCGCTTTGCCCCCAACCCCCGCCCAATCCATTGGGGAAGTTCATCAGTTCAGGCGCTCAGGTTTTGCAGGAGGGCATGTCGCGGAGCAAGCAACTTTCGGCGTGATCGAAACCAGATGAACAATTCAAGCAACGAATCAACCACCCGACTTGCAGAAGTTCTCACATTGCCTTGGTCTTCAAGCTGCATTTCAGCAAATCGGAGTGACGCCTGGATGCGATATCGCTAGTAGCCAATGGGACCAGGAACGTCTATTTTGCAAAATTATGAAAGAGGGATTATCTCCCTAAGTCATCACTGTAGCCAGGAATCTTTGATGAATCCTGAAGATCAGATGACCTAAAAACCACTGGGTGCAGTCAGAATCTCAGGCCGTGTGCTTCACGAAGTTGATCATGACCCACCAAGCAAGTGCCCAGATCAGGATTGGTGGCACTTGATCGAAACACAGGTTGCTCAAGGGGCTCAGTCGACTTGCCGCGCAACCAAAGAAATTGGCCTGTGGAGGAGTCACGCTTGCAAGCAAACCATTCATCCGAACGGGCAACCGAGCCAAAAGAGATCACCATGCCAAAAGCAATCAGGAAAACCGCAGAGCAGGCTCTCAACATCTGCATGAAGGAATCCTTATTAGAAGGCAATCAATTCGAGCCAGATCAATGCGGATAGTGCCGTGCTTCCCACTGCCAATGCAAACCATTGGTCTTTCAGGGTGCGGACCACGTTGAGATAGCTGCTGACCCCAATACAACGCTCTTTCAGAAAAAAGCCAGCATTCAATGATGTTCTTTCGCTCATCACACTGTTGGCTTTCAAAGCGCGATGAATGGATTCACTGCGCCAAAGAAGACTTGCTGGAGCTGCAGGACTACCGCCAGATCATCAACTTGGATCAGCCTTGGATCCAGGCGAAGAAGCAGGAGCTTCTAAGCCCCACGGAACAAGACAAGCTCACGCGGGGACTCCTGACCAGGTTCACAGGCCAGACATCAGCTGCAAATCAGCAGGTCGACGCAAAGCAGGCATGGCGTGCCTTGTATGCACTGCAAATCCAGGCACCACCATTCCATTTCAAGCAATCAGAGCTGAAGGCAATCGATCAACTAATGGCTAGCGAACTACATGCCTGCACCGTGCATGCGATCAACACACGGGCAAAGCCAAACGAAAACACACAACTGATGCTGTGGCGGGGGGACATCAAAACCCTCGCCTGCGATGCAATCGTTAATGCTGCAAACAGTGCTTTGCTGGGCTGCTTCCGCCCCGACCATCCCTGCATCGACAACGCCATCCACGCCAAAGCGGGGCCGCGTCTACGCGACGACTGTGCACAAATCATGCAACTGCAGGGTGACCCGGAAGCAACGGGAGCGGCAAAAATCACCAGGAGTTATCACCTTCCAGCACGCTTTGTGCTGCACACCGTTGCCCCCATCCACCGCGGAGACGATCGATTAAGCGAAGAGAGTGAGTGGCTAGCAAAGAGCTACACATCCTGCTTGGAGCTGGCCTCACAGCTTCCAACAATTCGATCGCTTGCCTTCTGCTGCATCTCGACCGGTGTCTTTGGCTTCCCGGCATCAGCTGCAAGCCAAATCGCCGTGGACTCCGTGAACAAATGGATCAATCAACGGCCAGATCGTTTCGACACGATCGTGTTTAACGTCTTCAGTGATCGTGACCAATGGCTTTACACGGAACGTCTCAGCAGACAGCACCATGAATGATCAGGGCAGCGATCCGCGGATCGCGCAAGCAGCTGAAGCCATCCGATCAGCCGATGCCTTGCTCATCGGCGCAGGTGCAGGCCTATCAGCCGCCGCTGGCTACGACTTCACAAGTGAAGAGCGCTTCGCTCGTGATTATCCGGGAATGCTGCAGTACGGCTTCACGCAAAAAATTCAGATGATGGCCAATTTCTCCGTGGGAGAAAACCTCCTCTGGGGCTATTACCTTCAGAATGTGGCCGAAACACGATTTGATGCAAGTGAGCCACACCCTGTTTACCAAACTCTGAGATAAATCAGCGATAAATTTGACGAGTGATTTATTTTAACCACAAATGTGGATGCTGTATTTGAACGTAATGGATTTGATTCACAACGGGTTTACTCACCACAGGGAGATTACGGACTGGGCCAACGCCGCAGGCCGTGCACAACAGACACTTGGCCGAGCAAACCCTGGATTGACAACCTGCTTCCGAAAGTGGATTGAAACACTCAGTTGCTTGCCGATCAGGATCTGCCGCGATGCCCCAACTGCGGAGGCCCTACGTTTTTCAATGTTCGATGCGCTCACTGGTTTGTCGAGGAACCCTGGAAGAAAGGACGACGAAACTGGGAACATTGGCTGGCACAAAACAGAACGAACAACATCGTGGCCATTGATATTGGCTCGGGCTTCAACACACCCATGTGGGTGAGATGGCCTCTGGAACAAATCACGACCCTCCAACCTGGCAACACGCTGATCCGACTGAACCGTGATCATCCCGATGTGCCAGCGCAAATCAAAGCCCAGTCAATCTGTTTTCAAGAGGATCACCTGGACGTTCTGACCAAGCTGATTCAACACCTGCACTGATCATCCAGCAGCTACAGCACGGCAAGCCTTTGTAACGCAGCAAACATTCACGCTCACACATCGCAAGCCAGACCAATCTTGAAACAGCGAAATGGGCGATCAACTCGTCTTCTTTCTGCTTGTGACAAAACAGCAACTCCGGTATCGATTCTGGCTGAATCGATTGCAATCGCTGTCTTATGCAAAATGCGTCCCGTTCTGGAGGGCTCCGGCCGGGACGCGGACCCATGTCAGCGGCAACTGCTGGGTCCGTCTGTCTTAGCGAATGTGAACGGTTGCTTGAAACGATCAGCGCCAAACTGATGACATGGCAAACAAACCCTGGTTCCAAGCCAACATCCACGCCCCCGGCACAGGCTTCGCGCTGTTGGTGATCGCATTCTGCTTGTTGGTTCAGACCATCCCCTCAGCGATCTGCGTGTTGACGCCTAAAAATGGCTGGGATCCACCGTTGTCTCCTGAGAGGGTGAGGTACTGCAAGGGCGGGTGAACCCTGATGTTGCTGACGAGACGAATGCTCCGTCGGTGATGGGCATCCTCGTGAAGCGGCTTAAAACACCGCCCCCCTTTGTGAATGAGAAATAATGAAAGAAAAGGATCTACCAAGCAATTACCTGGCTGCTACTAACCTCTAAAGGCCTCCCAAGACTTCCTCAGCGGGGATTTGAGATCCCAAAGAAGCTCAATAGGCTTAATATCCTTCAACCATCACGATCAGAACCTTGAGCATCTCACCTCAGATGAAGAGCAGGCTGGATCGTATCGATGCACTTATCAGCGAAGGATATACGCTAAATAAAATATGGGGATTTTACCCAGACCTAAAAACATCGGCAGGGAAATCTGTAGATATTTTTGGCTCACTGTTCCGCCTTGCTGGACCCGCTGGTTTTTCCTGGGTTGCTTTTTTCTTCCCCTGGGCTGTCTGCGTGCAAATCAGAGAGTGGCCATTTTTTTATTCATTATTCATTTTTTCGCTCTTCGATACAATCTTAGCCATCTTCTTTGAGGCATCAACCAGCATCGCAAGCTTGCTAAGTTTACTAACCTGTTACTGGTACGCATGCATGTTTCCTTATCTCAGATATTTGGCTGCCAAGAAGAATGTGGATGAGGTCTCTAAAACCTCTTCCATCTTGATTGGGTTCGTCTTGTGTTTGCTGGCTCTTACTCCAAGCCTTATCCTGGCCTTTGCTACAAAGACAATTGTGGCTTAAAAGCGGTGTCTCTGTACAAAGGAGACCCTGGGAGGAGTGCTCTGGGGACGTTTATATCCCTCAGTTGAGGGAGTAACAGCCTGCCAAAGAAAAACCCAGGAGGGAAGAGATGTCTCCTGGGTTCGGTCGCTGTGCCTTCGTCCTCTGCCAGTCAAGCGGCATTCGTCTGATTTGTTCTGAGGTTCGGCTGAGAGTTTTCAGTAACGGTGAACTAGGTGGGACGGCAGATCAGCAGAAGGGTGGAACGGAACGACCAACGTTATCGACGTCTAAGAAAAACCATTCCACTGCTCAGAGCGATGCCCTCGTATTCCTTGCAATAAGCCTCTAGATCATCGTTTTCGCCTAGGCCGAGTGCTTTTTGGTCTCTGCTTCGACCTTGTCGCCAAGAGCCATCCAGCGAAGGCAGTAATCCATCTCTAACGGGTTCTGACAGGCAGTCAGTAGAGCGATCAGTGGCAAGAGGAGCAGAAGCTTTCTCATGCACCGAGGATGGCGACGATCGCTAGACGCCCAACGTGATGGACGTTTGATCACAGCTGATAGCTGCAGGTTGCTTGCCACTGATCACGACCGCCATAACCGTCGTTTTCCAAGTAGGTCAAACGAACATCGACACCGTTGATTTCGTTGGCGACGTACAGGTGATCTACGAATACATAGCTCCCTGGATCCCAGAGAGCAGCTTTGATTGCCTGCTCGCAGTTTTGAACCAAGACCTGACGTGAAGCGGCCTTCAATCTTTCAACAGGCTCCACATAAGACTTGAGCTCTTCGCATTTGAAATACTCGTTTCCTGTGCCCGGTTCAGCCTTGTTGAGCTGGCCACGAGTCCAGTGGCACCTCTTGAAGTCAGAGATGATCCCTGCACTTTTGAAATCAAAGTGAGCTTTGACTTGCTTATCGGTTACGGCAAAAGAAGTAGCGTCATTTCCAGCCGACTCTGTTGGGAGAAATGCGTCCGCATGGCTGTAGTAGCCCCATGCACCTAGGCCACCCACAGTCACAAGCAGAGCCGAGGTAATCCAGTGTCGCCTTCTCATTGGCCTATTAAGGCTGGAGGCACGGATGTCAGCGGTAGCGATTCAAACCCTCGGCACAATGAGCCTCAGTGGTGGCCTTTCGCAGCTAGTGCATCAGCTGACTGGCTGCGTGTGCAGTCACCAGCGTTGGCGCCGCCAACGAAAACAGCCAGGAACATGACCGCGACGATCACGCCGCCACCGATGTAAGCGAGAGAGTTGATCATCCCAGCGGGGCTAATGGCGTTTTCGGGCACTGGGCACGTCATTTGATACCAGGGCAGCGTGCAAATCAGACCCTTGAAACGATGTGGGTCCCCAGGACGGCGTTGACCCAGTTGAGATCGTCGTTCATTAGTTCTCCAACTTGCTCATGAGAAAGTTGTTGGTGAACTGGGAACCATCAGGCGTCAGCAATCCACTTGCAGGCAGCAACGCTGACCGGAATCCAGACAACGACGAATAGGGCAACGACAGGCATTGGTCTCTTGTCTCTGAACCAACCCTCGCCGTTTCACGGGGAAAGCACCTCCCTCAACCGAGCCATTGTTTTGCCCGGTTTGAGGGGGTCGCATCCCTCAACCGATGGACTGATGGGCAGTCAACACCGGTTTTCCTCATCCCTCACCTTGGGGATGTGCTTTTCAGCCAAGACGGGGATGGTGATTTTTCCCATGTCACGCACACTCCCTCCCTAAAGACAGTTCCGTACATCGGTGGTGAAGACGATCCGGCACGGGGACCACGCGCAAAGGTCATTTAACAATCCGCCAATACTCGCCTGATAGCTCGTAGCGGTTGCCATCTCGTCACCCTGTAAGGCGTCAACTTGATCAGCCAAGCCGCTCACGACATGTAACTACAGCCACAGTTGTTGTTGTTGAGTTCAGCACATTGTCCGACTAGCACAAAAGGTTTTTTGAAATTCGTGCAAAGTCGGAATTTCCTCCGCCTTAATCGCGGTGACTTCATATTCTTGGTCTGAGGATCATCAGGCCCAAGTTGCATTGCGACAGCTTGAAGATTGTGGCGTTCCCTGTGAATGCCCTCTTTGCGCAACTGCATATCTCCGCTTGCAGAGGATTCAGCATGAAAAGGAGGAACGCGAGCTTCGTAGACCTTCACGAGATTACGTCCAGTACGACTGAAATTCACACATCCTTGTTTTCCCTCTACGCCTTTGTGTGCCATGAATGATTCCAGATCAGCCGAGAACGAGATAATTCAACTGATGCTGTATCGGGAGGCGTTTCTTCCCCCAGGCCCCAGCGCCAAAGAGCTTTATGGGCCTCTTGCAAGAAAAGTAGTGGCATTAGACAAGAAGCTTGCTGATGCTAAATCACGAACATTTGATGATTTTGATGATGCAAAGACCAAATGAACTTGCCAGAATCACGGGACCTAGCCTTATATGTTATGGGCTCTTACCGTGATTTTCTAAAAAAAGAGATCGACATCAATCGAATCATGCTTTATCGAGAGGAGTGCCTTCCTTCAGGAGAGATAAACTGCCTACACAATGAAAACCTTTTGAGCAAAATCAAGCAGTTAGAGATCGAGCTTTCTGATCTTGAGGATCAGCTGGCTGCCTAGCCTGTATTAGCGATTTCCCTTGCAAACGCCTTACGGATTTTTGATAACAGAATTGTGGCGGCCACCTTCGCCGACAGGACTGCAGGGGTGACGCTACAAAATGTGATTGAGCTGGCAGAGGACAGCTCACGTTCAACGTAATCGCCGGTAAGGGCCTCAAGTCAAGACTGAGATCCTGCCTTGTACTGCCAGCGTTCAAGTCGCCTCAATTCCATGATTTCCAACCGTCTTCTATTGGTTTCGGCCTCTGCTTCACGCGCCAAATGTTCAAGTTGAGCATTTGTACGCTTTTGATGTCGTGAAGATACAAAAGACATGGAATTAGTGAATTAGATGCGCAGAAACTAGAAACTGGGTAGAATTAGCGACTTAACATGTCACTCAGCTACACCTATTTGTAAAGCTAGGTAACGCCATTGCATATGTGTTCAGGGCGCAAGCCTGTTGAACAGTTCGTTGCGCTGTTCTGCGGCTTACCCGCTTGGTCTCCGCCAGGTACGCCACGACAGCAGTGCAGCTAAAGCCCTCCAAGAGCTTGGAGTGAGCGACCTGAACTCGATCAACGACCTCGACCCTCTTCGGCATCAAAGAAGCCCCAGACGCCGAAGAACAAGCTTGAGAACTTTCGAGGTATGCGCATCCAGGTCCACCTCATCAAGGGCTGACCTCAAGCGAACACGGAAATCCTTCTGATCAAGCCGCTGA
>ENA-OSEY01000737-OSEY01000737.1-marine-metagenome-genome-assembly--contig:-NODE-737-length-23230-cov-4.368462_pt1 | contig 23230 bp, 17 predicted proteins | sample MGYA00248465_ERZ534230 | MGnify/ENA primary metagenome ERZ534230 (study PRJEB26409, sample SAMN06344110) | marine metagenome | isolation source: Sea water from surface | place: Atlantic Ocean:Southern...
AAAGATTTTATTCCAGCTATCATAAAAGGTATAAGCCAAGCTCTAGATAATATTCATCTAATTTGTACCAATGCTGATAAACCAACTTTTGAAAATACAAACCTAGCACTAGAGTCATGTGGAAGTATTTTAGGAAGAAATACCTCTATATTATTCAACTTGAATAGTGCAGAAACAACAGATGAAATTCAACTTATTACCAGTCAAGCTGCTCCGTTGTTAACTAAATTTCAAAATGATATTAATCTTAATGAAGTTTTATTTGATAGGATTCGCTATGTATACGAAAATAACGACCAAAAAAAATTAAATTCTGAACAAAAAACTCTTCTGGAAAAACAATACAAGGGTTTTGTTAGAAATGGAGCATTACTTGGTAAGATTGAGAAAAAAAAACTACGGATGATCGATGCTAAATTGGCTAAATTATCTTTGTCTTTTGGCCAAAATATTTTAGCAGAAACTCAAGCATATGAACTCCATATTAAAGATGAAAAAAAACTTAGAGGTTTACCAGATTCACTAGTTGAAATGACAAAATCAATAGCCGATAAAAAAGGTAAAAAAGGATGGATTATTACTCTTGATTATCCTATATATATTCCTTTTATAACATATTCAGAGGAAAGAGAACTTAGAAAAGAAATTACTCTCGCTTTTGGGAGAAGAGGTTATAAAAAAAATAAAAACAATAATACTGAGATAATTATCCAAATCATTTCACTCAGAAAAGAAAGGGCAAAACTCTTGGGATACAATTCACATGCTGAGTTTATTTTAGAGGAAAGAATGGCTAGCTCTGTTTCAGAAGTAAAAAAATTTTTAGATGACTTAGCAATAAAAGCGTTTCCTGCCGCTGAAAAAGAATGGAAGGCTATGAATACTTTTGCTAAAAGCAAATTGAACTTAAAAAAACTTGAGAAATGGGATAGTGCTTTTGTAAGTGAAAAAATGAAAAAAGCTCAACTTGACTTAGATGAACTGGAATTAAAACCCTTTTTTTCTCTCGATAATGTTTTAAACGGACTTTTTAAAATTGTCAAAAAACTTTATGAGCTCGATTTCAATGAAAATTATGACATTCAAAGATATAACAATGAGGTTCGAGTTTTTGAAGTTTTTAAAAATGATAAATTCTATGCCCTTCTTTATGCAGACTTTTTTCCAAGACCAGGAAAAAGGAGTGGAGCTTGGATGACGAGTTTTCGCTCTCAGAAAAAAAATCAAAGACCTCATGTTTCAATTGTTTGTAATTTTTCGAGACCTACAAAAACCAATCCTTCACTACTAACATTTCAAGAGGTTACTACTTTATTTCATGAATTCGGACATGCACTTCACGGAATTTTAGCGAATACAAGCTATGGTAGTTTAAGTGGTACAAATGTTTACTGGGATTTTGTAGAACTTCCAAGCCAAATAATGGAAAACTGGTGTTATGAAAAAGAAGCACTTTTAATTTATGCAAAACATTACAAGACTGGAAAAGCACTGCCTCGAAAATTTATTGAAAAGATAAAAAAAATTAAAAATTTTCAACAAGGCCTACATACGCTACGCCAGCTAAGTTTGGGATATCTTGATATGTCCTACCATACAAAAATTTCTAACAAGATAAAAAATGTAAAAAAACATGAAAAAAGTGTAATTGAAAAATTTCAATTTACAAAAGATATTGATGAAAATTGTTTAAGTACTTCCTTTTCGCATATCTTCCAGGGGGGATATGCAGCAGGATATTATAGCTACAAATGGGCAGAAGTTATAGAAGCAGATGCATTTGAACTTTTTTTGGAAAATGGAATTTTTGACAAAAAAACCTCAGCCAAATTCCACGATAATATACTTTCAAAAGGAGGAACTGAACACCCTATGGTTTTATATAAAAACTTTAGAGGTAAAGTGCCTAATTCGTCAGCACTTTTGAAAAGAGCTGGATTGATTTAATATATTAGGATTTTATTCTTATTTGATAAAAAATACTAAAAGTTAATAATTATTAAATATACTTTTTTCTACCAAGAAAGATATCCTCCTTTAAGATCATATATTTCTTTAAAACCAAGTGAATCAAATATTATAGAAGCCTTAGCACTTCTTCCTCCTGCAGAACAATAAAGAAGTACAGGTTTACTTTTATCAAGCTTTGAGATTTGTGATAAAAAATTCTTTGATTTGAAATTTATATTTTCTGCATTAGCAATAAAACCGCTGCTATATTCATTAGGAGTTCTTACGTCTATTAATTGTACCTCTTTATTTAACAATATTTGAAAATCTTCTTTTTCTACAATATGTATGTTAGATTTTTTTTGTGAGCAAGATAAAAAGATAAATATTATTAAGATTTTTTTCATTTTCTAATTTATTAAATTATTTAGTTTACACTTTCACCACCGCTATAATACAATGGAGGATATTTTAGATGATGAGAAGTAATTTTTTGAAAAAAGTTAGCAAATTCAAGAATTTTTTCTTCCTGATACAAGTTACCTAAAAAACTTATGCTAGTAGGATGATTTTCAGAATCAAAACCTGTTGGTACACATACGACTGGGTGGCCTGTTAAGTTTGTAATCATTAATTGGTTTCCACCTGAAGTTGGACTAATTAAGACATCAATTTCTTTCATTATCGAATGCATCTCTTCAATTAATTTAGATCTAAATCTATTTGCTTGTATATATTCAACAGCAGGGATGAAGCGCGATTGTCTAAGACTATTAGCTCTAGATTTCTGATTTTGTTGAACCATATTATCTACTTTACCACTTCTCACTAATTCATCAAAATAAGCTCCTGATTCAGATCTTAAGATTATATCAAAAACCTTAAAAGGATAATTTTTAGGTAGATTTATCGGCAACAGACTTATTCCATTTTGTTTTAATAATTTGATTACATCGCGAATGTTGTCCCCACTATCTGTTGTATCTTTTTCAATTAAATCCTTCAAATATCCAATTTTATATTTCTCAGGTTTTGATTTTATATTAAAAAAATAAGAAGCATCAACAGATGTAGGATCTAAAGGATCTTTGCCGTAAATAGCTTCAAAAACGATAGCACACCCTATAGCGGAGCGACACATTGGTCCAACTTTATCCATAGACCAAGAAAGGCTCATTACTCCATTTCTGCTTACTCTCCCATAAGTGGGTCTTAATCCAGTTATACCATTACGGGTACTTGGTGAAACTATAGAGCCAAGGGTCTCCGTTCCAATTGAAAATCCCACCAATCCAGCTGAAGTTGCTGATCCCGAACCAGCAGAGGAACCGCTCGCTCCTTGTTTAGGATCCCAAGGATTTCGTGTCATCCCTCCAAACCAAACATCTCCTCTTGCTAATGAACCAGAAACTAATTTAGCTACAAGTACAGCACCTGATCTCTCCAGCTCCCTAGCAATTGTTGCAGTTTTGTTAATTCTTTGATTTTTATACGGATAAGCACCCCAAGTTGTAGGATAACCCTCTACTGAAATAAGATCCTTCAAGCCATAAGGTATTCCGTGTAATGGCCCCAATATAATTCCATTTTTAAGAAGACTATCGGCTCTTTTTGCTTGCTTAAGGGCTAAGTCTTCCGTTAAATTTATTACACAAAAAAGAGAAGAGTTGTGCTGCTTAAGTCGCTTTATGTATAGTTTAGTTAGTTCTAAGGATGTTATCTTTTTAGACTTAATAAGAGCATGAAGTTGTGGTAGTGTATAAAACGCTATCTCATCTAAATTTTTTGGAAGTCTTACTTTTTCAATAGTACCAAAATTTGATTTTATTTCTTTGCTTTTTGGTATCTTAAATTTAATTGGATGCGGATTAAACAATAGGCTAGGTATCTGATCGTAGCTTAATGAAAAATTTCTCATGCCATCATATCCAGCTCTGTTACGCTGCAAATATGGATATAAAGTATCCAACTTTTTTTTGTTAAAGTTAACACCTATTAAGGATTGACTTTTTCTGATATCCCTTTTAGAAAAGAATTTATCTCCTGCAGATTTACACGAAAGAAAAATAAAAATTATAAATAATAGGCAACAACGTTTTTGAATAAAAGAAAAATTATAAAACAATTATTTTCAAATTTTACATAGTCATATTAAAGTTAAGTAAATAGTAAATAACACTCCAAAAAATTGGTATTGATTCAACCCAAAAACTAGTTAGATATTTTGAATGCGTAGGAGTGACTATATAAAGCAACAAGATTAATGATAAAAAACTAATGGCGGAACTTAAACTAAATGCAGAAAAAACTCCAAATGAAAAAAATGTAAAAATTAGATTTATTATCAAAAGAAGATAGCCCAATAATTTTACATTAGATATTCCCAAAATTTGAGCTATAGTCAAAGCATTAGGTTGATCCTGGTCTAAATCCCTAATTTCAAATGGTATCGTAGCAACGAAAATATAAATTCCTTGAATCATTAAAAGCTGAAAAAATAAATCAATATTAAATTTTTGAGCCACCGAAATTGGAACTCCAACAACAAGTGATAACCAGCCAATAACTACAAGAAAAATTTTAAAACCCTTAACGTCTCTTAAATTTTTATTATTCTTCAAAGGGATAGTGTATAATAGTACTATTATAGCTCCAAAAAAAACAAAAATTTTTGTTGCAAGTTTTAAGTTAAAAAATTGTTGAGCAGCTAATAATATGCATCCTATCGATATAAATAAAATAAGTTTTAGCCGAAAATTTTTTTTTTATTTAAAAAGACAGGGAAAAACTTTATGAAATTATACGAAAAACAGGCACAACAAAAAATAAATATTAACAATAAAGGAGTTGCGTTTTTATAACTTAGAGCAAAAGATAAGTAGGATAATGAAACAACCGATAAGGCTACGTGAATACTGGAGTTTATATAAAAATCAAAAAGCTTTTTTAGAAAATTTTTCACACACAAATATCGAAACTTTCAAACAAGTCAAATAATTTTTCATAAAATTTTTAAAATAAGAAAAAATCCATCTTTAAAATGTTGCATGGAAAATGTAAATTTACTGATGAAAAAGATGATATATGAAAAGAGAAATGTTTGTAAATAGACATTTGGGTCCAGATGAAAATCAAATAAAAAAAATTCTATCTAAAATTGGAGTAAAATCAATTGAGAATCTTCTCGATGAAACAATACCAGATTCAATACGTTTAAAAAAACCATTAGATTTACCAGAAGGAATAAGTGAAGCAGAATTTACAAAACACATCAATTCTTTAGGAAGAGATAATAAGGTATTTAAGACATATATTGGATTGGGGTACCATGATACAGTAACTCCCGCAGTTATTCAGAGAAACATTCTTGAAAATCCAAGCTGGTATACTGCTTACACTCCATATCAAGCAGAAATTGCTCAAGGTAGATTAGAGGCTCTTTTTAATTTTCAAACTATTATATGTGAATTAACCGGAATGGAACTAGCTAACGCATCGCTTTTAGATGAAAGTACAGCTGCAGCAGAAGCCATGACAATGCTTTTTGGATCACAAACTAAAGAACAAAAAAAGCATGAGGCTTTTAAATTTTTTGTAGATGAAAACGTACTACCCCAGACACTTTCAGTTTTAAAAACAAGGAGTGCTCCACTAGGAATAAACCTTGTAGTTGGTGATGCTAATAAATTTGAATATGACCCTACTTTTTTTGGCTCACTATTTCAATACCCCGGAGCAAAAGGAGAAATTCCAAATCTAAAGAGTTGGATTAACAATGCGAAAGATAATCATGTTTGCTCAGTTGTTGCTGCTGACCTAATGAGTCTTGTTATGTTAGAAAGTCCTGGTACTTTTGGAGCAGATGTTGTGGTTGGTACAACACAAAGATTTGGGATTCCGATGGGTTATGGTGGCCCCCACGCAGCTTTTTTTGCAACTCGTGATAAGTATAAACGAAATATACCTGGAAGAATTATAGGTAAAACAAAAGACCTTAATGAAAATCCAGCTTTACGCATGGCATTGCAAACCAGAGAACAACATATAAAAAGAGATCGTGCTACCTCAAATATATGTACTGCACAAGTTCTTCTAGCTGTTATGGCAGGAATGTATGTCGTTTATCATGGTCCCAAGGGTTTATACGACATTTCCAACTCAATACATCAAAAAGCTGTTGATCTAAACTTAAAACTTTCCGAACTAGGGTTTAAACAAATAAATAAACATTTTTTTGATACACTACAAATTAAGACAAACGTTGTAAATATTAAAAAGAAAGCTGAGCTAAATAAGGTCAACTTTTATTATCCAGACAGTAATACGATTTGTATTTCGTTAAATGAAGCTGTCACAGATAAAGATATTGATAAAATAGTATCAATATTTGAAAGTTCATCTAACTCTATTAAAAAAATTAGTGAATCAAAGACTGAAGAGAGTTATATTCCAAAATCACTAATTAAGTCAGGTGAAATTTTAACACATAAAATTTTTAACAGTTATCACTCTGAAACTGCATTGATGAGATATATTAAATATTTAGAGAGAAAAGATTTAGCTCTAAATCATTCGATGATTTCGCTAGGTTCATGCACAATGAAATTGAATGCTGCTGCAGAAATGCTACCACTTAGTGATTCAAATTGGGGTAGCATTCATCCCTTTGTACCCTCAGATCAAGTTATCGGATATCAGAAAATGCTCAATGAATTAAAATTGCAATTAACAAAAATTACTGGTTTTGCAGATACATCACTCCAACCAAACTCTGGAGCACAGGGAGAATATGCAGGATTAATGGTTATTCGTGCTTATCATGAGAATCAAAACCAAAAAAAACGAAATATTTGTTTGATACCAGCTTCAGCTCACGGAACAAATCCAGCTTCTGCAGTTATGGCTGGAATGGAAGTAGTGGTTATAAATACAGATTCAAAAGGAAATATTGATTGGAATGATATCAACGAAAAAGCACAAATTCACAAAGACCGTTTAGCAGCTTTGATGATAACCTATCCAAGTACCCATGGAGTTTTTGAAACCAGAATCAAAGATATAACGGGACTTATTCACGATTGTGGTGGTCAAGTATATATGGATGGAGCTAATATGAATGCACAAGTGGGTTTGACAAGCCCTGCTCAAATTGGAGCTGACGTTTGCCACTTGAATCTACATAAAACTTTTGCAATTCCACATGGTGGTGGAGGACCAGGAGTAGGCCCTATATCAGTTGCATCTCATCTGAAACCCTTTTTACCTGGAAATCCAGTGGTAAAGACTGGAGGTCTAAATGCAATAACATCGATATCTGGAGCTCCATATGGATCTGCTTTAGCATGTCTCATTTCCTATGGGTACATTAAAATGCTTGGTGGTGACGGACTTCGAAAAGCTACAGAGATAGCAATTTTAAATGCAAACTATATTCAAAAACGCTTAGACGGAGCATATGATATTCTTTATTCAGGTGAAAAAGGCCGCTCTGCACATGAGCTAATTATTGACTGTAGACCATTTAAGAACAAAGGAATTGAAGTCGTTGATATTGCCAAACGTTTAATGGATTATGGCTTTCACGCACCAACAGTGTCTTTTCCTGTAGCGGGAACTATGATGATAGAACCAACAGAAAGTGAAAATCTAGAAGAAATAGATCGCTTTTGTGATGCAATGATTTCTATTAGGATGGAAATTGCCTCAGACAATGAAAATGATACTGCTATATTAAAAAATGCACCTCATACCCTTGAAATGGTTACTTCAGATGTTTGGGAATTTCCATATTCAAGGCAAAAAGCTGCATTTCCTTTAGAGTTTGTTTCTAAAAATAAATTTTGGCCCTCTGTTAGACGCGTTGATGAAGCTTATGGCGATCGTAATCTAGTTTGTACATGTGACCCCATAGAGTCATATATAGGCGTCTCATTATCAGATATTTAAATTTTTATATAAAAATTTAATTTAACACTTTAAAAGGCTTAGACTTCGTAGCACTTTCAAGACCTTACACATTTTGGCTCTTTATTGAATTACTTTTGTGTAACTATCATGAACATAAAAATTACAGGTACTGGCAGTGTAATCCCTTCAAAAGTAGAGCAAAATAAAAGTTTTTCTAATCACCTATTTTTCGACAGTAATGGTGACTCAATAAAAAATTCGAACGAGGTAATTATTGAGAAGTTTAAGTCAATTACAGGCATCGAACAAAGGAGATATATTGAAGATAACCAAACTGTGACTGACATTGCCATTGAAGCAGCCAACAAATCAATTGATAATGCTAAAATTAATCGTGAATCAATTGATTATATAATAGTTGCGCATAATGTAGGGGATATAACTTTTGAATCAAATCAAATAGATACTCTCCCATGTCTCGCATCAAAGGTAAAAGCTGGATTGGAAATTAAAAATCCAAACTGTGTTGCTTATGATATTTTATTTGGTTGTCCTGGATGGGTTGAAGGTGTTATACAAGCAACAGCTTTTATTAAAGCGGGAATGGCTAAAAAATGTCTTGTAATAGGGGCAGACACTTTATCAAGGGTGTTGGATCACACAGACAGAGACTCTATGATATATGCTGACGGAGCTGGAGCAACAATAATTGAAAAATCAAATGAGCAAGGAGGAATATTATCTCATAAAACAGTAACATATACAAGTGAAGGTGAAGCAGATTTTATATTTTATGGTACTGCAAATGATAAAGTTGGGAATTCAAAATATATTAAAATGCACGGAAGAAAAGTTTATGAATTTGCCCTAAGTAAAGTACCACTAGCATTAAAAAGTTGTTTGGAATCATCAGGAAGATCGTTAAGTGAACTTAAAAAAATATTTTTACACCAAGCAAACTTAAAAATGGATGAAGCTATAATTAATAGATTTTATGGTCTTTACAACAAAAAAATGCCAGAAAATATATTGCCAATGAATATTCAAGAGTTTGGAAATAGTTCTGTAGCTACAGTACCTACTTTATTCGATCTAGTAATAAATAGAAACTATTGCGGACATAGTTTAAGGAAAAATGATCTAATACTTTTTGCTTCAGTTGGTGCGGGAATGAACATAAACGCAATTACCTATCAAATGTAGTTAAGTGTTTAAATTCAATTTTTTTAATTTAAGTTATTGCTTAAAATTAATAACTTTGATAGGGTATGAGAGTCATTTCAAACATAGGAAAATATTTCTTGATGCTTCAAAATGTGTTTGGAAAATTCACTAAATGGAAAGTACTCAGACAGCTTATATTTAAGGATATAGAATCTTTAATAATCGGATCACTTGGTATTGTTTCATTTATATCGTTTTTTGTTGGAGGTGTTGTTTCAATACAAACAGCTTTAAATCTTGAAAATCCGTTTTTGCCAAAAAACTTAATCGGTTTTGCTACTCGGCAGTCTATAATTTTAGAATTTGCTCCAACTTTTATTTCAATTATAATGGCCGGAAAAGTTGGTTCTTATATCACCTCAAGTATCGGAACCATGAGAGTAACAGAACAAATTGATGCACTTGAAGTAATGGGAATCAACACATATAACTACCTTATCTTTCCAAAAATTATCGCACTTTTACTTTATCCTTTGGTGATATGTATATCCATGTTCTTAGGAATTTTTGGTGGTTATATAGCTTGTGTTTATGGAGGATTTTCAACCAGCGGTGAATTTATTCAGGGTATACAATTAGATTTTACCCCTTTCCATGTCACCTATGCATTCATAAAAACTGCTTTTTTTTCATTCATTCTTGCAACAATTCCTTCATTTCACGGATATTTTATGACTGGAGGAGCCTTAGAAGTTGGAAAGGCTAGTACAGTTTCATTTGTTTGGACTAGTGTAGTGATTATTTTGCTTAATTACCTTATAACTCAGCTTTTATTAACATAAATGATAAAAGTAAAAAACATATCCAAAGAATTTGACAAATCACCTGTTCTTACAGGAATATCAACAATCTTTGAAAAAGGTAAAACCAATTTAATAATTGGACAAAGTGGATCTGGAAAAACTGTTTTCTTAAAATGTTTATTGGGTCTTTTTGAAACTAACTCAGGGCAAATCTTTTTTGAAAACAGTCCCATAAATCTAATGAGTACAAAAGAGCGGACTGTACTTAGACAAGAGATAGGAATGGTTTTTCAGGGTAGTGCTCTATTTGATTCAATGACAGTTGAGGAAAATATAATGTTTCCTATGCAAATGTTTACAAAAAAAGATGATGATGAAGTACGTGAAAGAGCAAATCAAGTAATTAAAAGAGTTAATTTAATTAATGCTAATGAAAAGTATCCTGATGAAATATCTGGAGGAATGAAAAAAAGAGTTGCTATAGCAAGGTCTATAGTTATGAATCCCAAATATCTTTTTTGTGATGAGCCCAACTCAGGCTTGGATCCTAAAACAGCAATCCTTATAGACAATTTAATACAAGAAATCACAGAAGAGTATAACATAACGACCGTAATTAATACTCATGATATGAATTCCGTAATGGAAATTGGAGAAAAAATAGTTTTTTTACTAAATGGTAAAAAGGCTTGGGAGGGATCTAATAAAGATATTTTCAACACAGATAATGAAGCTGTTTCCAACTTCGTATACTCTTCAGATTTATTTAAAGAAGTGAGAAAAATGTATCTGAAAAAAAATAAGTCATAAACTTGGTATTACCTCGATTTGAGGACTAAAAAGATAAATTCTATTAGAACTCACTTCTCTGCATTCATAAAGTTTTCGTCGCTTATTCAATTTAATGAACTTTCTACCGCCCTTTATTCTAAAGCACTGACCTTTTTCTATTTCAAAAATGAGTGAGTAATTTTCTTTTTTATCATATTTTCTTAATGCCATAAAAAGATTTAAATCTCTATCCGTACTTGCTTTTGGGTTTCTTATATAATGTGCTAAACACCTACATATTTGGTCTGGGAAAATTTGGTTGTTTAAAAATGGAAGTAATATTTTTCTGTATGCTAACTTCCATTCTGGTCCATGAGGTTTTGATATATTCGAGTATTTCTTGTAGACGATATAATGTGCTATTTCATGGAGTAAGGTGATCAAAAAGCGATATGGGTTTGTTGACTCGTTTATTGTAATAAAAAAGTCTCCATTTGCTTTTTTTCTAAAGTCACCGTGTTTAGAAATTCTTTTTTTTGAAACTCTTACAATTACAGGTTCTAAATGTAAAAGGTTGACTACTTTTTTTTTTGATTTTTCTGGAATTAATTTCAAAAAGTGTTCCATTAAACTCTTATGGTGTTGTTGAAGATACAGGTATAATTTTGCCATTAAAATATTTCTGTCCCTGCAAAGAAAAATCTAATATAAAATCAGCAATTTCTTTTGCTGATATTGGTGCTTTAAGGCCAGGAAAAGCTTCTTCCAACATTTCAGTTTGAACAGCTCCAAAGGCAAGAGCATTGAATGATGGTCCTTTTTCTTTGTATTCTTCAGCTAATAGTTCAGTTAAAATATTTACAGCTCCCTTGCTGCTACTGTAGGCACTTAACCCAGTAAATTTTGCAGCTCCATTAATTCCACCCATACTGGTTATATTAACAATATGTCCTTTGCTATCGATTATTGGCAAAACCTTACGTGTAATTGAAGACAGTCCAAAAACATTAACTTGAAAAATATATTCAAACTCTTTTTTTGAAATTTTTTCGAAGGGTTTGTTTAAAAAGGCACCAGCATTATTTATAAGTGCATCTACCTTCACACCATCATTTTTAACTTCCGAAGAAAATTTATCAATAGAATCTTCATTAGCTAAATCAACTTGTCTTGGATATTTAAAGTTGTAATCTTTGAGCGCTTTTATATTCCTCGAAATTGAATATACCCTGTGGCCTCTTTTTTCTGCAATTTTTACAATTTCGTGACCAATTCCTCTACTAGCCCCTGTTACGATAATAGTTTTTGACATTTTAATTTACATAATGATCAAACAAGAATATACCACTATAAGATCATTTTTAATGGATTTTCAATGTAATCTTTTAACGTTTGTAAAAATTGAGCTCCCATGGCCCCATCAACTACTCTATGATCGCATGCTAAAGTTAGTTTTAATGTATTTCCTACAACTATTTTATCATCTTTAACTACAGGCTTTTTAACTATTGCACCAACTGATAAAATTGCTCCATTAGGTTGATTAATGATAGATGTAAATTCTTGTATTCCAAACATTCCAAGATTAGAAATTGTAAATGTACTAGCATCCATTTCTTCAGGTTTCAATTTTTTCTCCCTGGCACGTAAAGCAAAGTCCTTAACTATGGATCCTATTTGAGGAAGATTTTGCTCATCAGCAAACTTAACAACCGGAACTAATAATCCTTCATCAACAGCTACTGCAACACCAATGTGCACGTGGTGGTGTTGAGTTATTTGATCATCTTCCCATTTAGCATTTACTTCAGGATGGTGTTTTAGTGATAGTGCACAGGCTTTAATTATAATGTCATTAAAAGATATTTTAGTATCAGGTAATGAATTAAACTGATTTCTAAAAGAAATTGTATTATCCATATCGAATTCTACACCAAGATAGTAGTGAGGTGCAGAAAATTTGGAACTAGATAAACGCTTTGCAATTGTCTTTCTCATTTGAGAATTTGCAATCTTAGTAATAGATTCCTTGCCAAGTGATGCATTAGGTTTTAAAAGATTACTTCCAAAAGCTTTTGATTTAAAGTTGTCTATATCTCGTTTAATAATCCTTCCAAACTCTCCTGAGCCTTTCACAGAGTTTAAGTTAATTCCCTTTTCCTCAGCTAACTTTTTTGCTAAAGGTGAGGCAATAATTCTACCATTTGAATTTAGTTTCGTTTCAATCAATTGAGGTTTAGATTCTTGCTCAACAACAGTCAAATTCTGTTCAGGATTGTCTTTAATTTCAGGAGATATTAGTTGTGACGATTCACTTATTGAATTTTGATTATTATTCAATGAAGAAATTATCTTATTTATGTCAGTCCCTGTTTTTCCGATAATTGCTAATAGACTGTCAACCGCAGCTGATTGTCCTTCTTCAAGCCCAATGTGGAGAAGTTCACCTTGATAAAATGATTCAAATTCCATTGTTGCTTTATCAGTTTCTATTTCAGCTAAAATGTCTCCTTCATTAACCTTATCACCAACTTTTTTAAACCATTTCGCAACAGTTCCTTCTTCCATAGTATCACTTAACCTTGGCATATTTATTATTTCTACTTCATCAGGTATAACAATTTTGGAATCATCTTCTGAAACTGTTTTTGTTGTTTCAGAAATATTATCATTTTCTTCTTTTTCGCTAGAATCTCCGTTAATTATATTAGAAATATCTTCTCCTTTTTCTCCAATTATTGCTAAAAGAGTATCCACTGGTGCCGTTCCACCCTCTTGAATTCCAATATGAAGTAACTCTCCCTCATTGAAAGATTCAAATTCCATTGTTGCTTTATCAGTTTCAATTTCAGCTAATATATCTCCCTCATTAATCTGATCACCAACTTTTTTGAACCATTTAGCGACAGTACCTTCTTCCATAGTGTCACTCAACCTTGGCATATTTATAATTTCAGCCATAAACTACAATTTATGTTTTATAAATGGATAATCGTTATCTTCATAAACAGCGTCATACATCAAACTTTTTTCTGGATAAGGGGAAGATTCAGCAAATTTTTCACACTCACTTACATGTTCTTTAACAGAAGCATCAATTGAATCTAAATGTTTTTGAGTCGCATATTTATTTTTTAGAATAATCTCCTTTACTTGAGTTATTGGATCAATTTTTCTATACTCTTCTACCTCATCTTTAGTTCTATAATGCTGAGCATCCGACATTGAGTGTCCTCGATATCTATAGGTTTTCATTTCTAAAAATGAAGGTCCTCCTCCTTTACGAGCAAGATTAATTGCTTTATCCATTGTTTTGGCTACAGCAACAGGATCCATTCCATCACATGGCTCACAAGGCATATCATATCCTAAGCCTAGCTTCCAGATTTCTACATGCGAAGCTGTGCGTGCTACTGATGTTCCCATGGCGTATCCATTATTTTCCACAACAAAAACAACTGGAAGTTGCCAAAGTGTTGCCAGGTTTAGAGTCTCATGAAGAGATCCTTGCCTAACAGCTCCATCGCCCATAAAACAGAGAGTCACATTATCACGATTGAAATATTTATCACCAAAAGCCATTCCAGCACCAAGAGGAATCTGACCTCCAACGATTCCATGTCCTCCATGAAACTTGTGTTCTTTAGAAAAAATATGCATTGACCCACCAAGTCCTTGAGATGTACCTGTAGCCTTACCATATAATTCTGCCATTACATGCTTTGGATCAACACCCATACCAATAGGTTGAACATGATTTCGATACGCAGTTATCATTCGGTCTTTACCAATTTCCATAGCATGAAGCGAGCCTGCGAGAACTGCTTCCTGTCCATTATATAAGTGTAGAAAGCCTCTTACCTTTTGTTGAATGTAAACTCCAGCAAGCTTGTCCTCAAACTTTCTCCAAAAAAGCATGTTCTCATACCAATCTAAATAAGTTTGCTTTGTTATTTTCTTCATAAAATCCTAAAATACATCCATTAATCAAACATAAAATTACTTAATTCTTATTTAAATTGAGCCATTAATTATTCTATTTATTCTAATTAGTCTCCAATATCAACATTACTCATATTCTCATCAGATGTTTGAGAAGAGGATTGGTCTAGATTGATTGATAATGAAAAACGGATCGTATTTTCCAACGGGTTTCTAACTCGAGATGTTGAAAATAAATAGGAAAGATCAATTTCAAAAAGATTAAGATTAAAGCCAGCTCCCATTGTTAAATATCGCCGAGAACCTTTATTTTGACTTTCGTTGAAAAATCCAGTTCTTATTGAAAGAGAATCTTGAAAGCAATATTCCAATCCTATCGCTGCTGTTATCTCACTTAATTCTTCGGATAAACCTCCCGGTGCGTCAGTAAAAGATTTGAAAATCCCATTTATAAAATCTATATCTGGTTGCTTATATCCTATCAGATTTTGCTCCGAATCGAAAACTGCGGTTGGGGTTGGTACTAAAAGTTTACTAAACTCAGTGTAAAATCCTAATTTATTATCATCATCAAAAAAGATATCTAGACCTGCACCTAATCTCAAGTTGGTTGGAATAAAACTTTTTTGAGCACCTGATTCATAATTCAATCTTGGTCCAATATTAGAAATATTAATTCCAGATCTGACAAGCGCAGAATTTGATTTCAATTTAAAAATTTCACTTTGATAAAAGGCTGATATGTCAATCCCTAATGAACTTGCTGATGATGTGTCAGCATCTACAGCGACTTTTAAATCTGAATAAATAAATCTTCCCGCTACAGACATAGAGAATTCGCTGCTTAATTTTAGTGCATATGATAAATCTAATGTCAATTCAGATGGTCTTTGAATTCCTTGATCTACAATTGAACCAGCAATAAATTCATTAAACTGAATCTCCCCAAGGCTAAAATATCTTAATCCTGTTGCCCACGAACTTCTGTCATCAATTTTTTTAAAAAAAAGTATGTTGCCGAGAAAAATATCATCAACTAACTTGCTCAAATAAGGGGTGTAGCTTAGCCCAATACCTTTATCATTTGATGCGAAAGCATATTTTGCAGGATTCCAATATTGAGAATAAATGTCCGCTGATGTCGCTACTCCTAATTCTCCCATTCCTGCTGCACGTGCATCAGCTGTAATCATAAGGAAAGGGACTCCCGTTGTGACTACACGATTAGAATTTTGTGAAAAGTTCTTTTGTAATCCCATCTGCATTACAAAGACTAAAAATAAAAGTAACCTCATTTATTAGTTTTTCACATTAAAAACGTTTTGTATTAGAAATTCTTGTCCATAAATGAAAAAATTAAATCAATATTAAATTGAAAGCAATATTTCCTAATATTAGTCGTTTACTCTTATAAATTAGATTATTTCATCTGTAAATAGAACAAAAATTGATTATTTGTATATTGCAGTGTGTTTTTAAATTAATTCTATAAACTAATATGGACTTTAGAAGTTTAAAACAATTTATCGTAATCCTAACAGGTTTTCTAGTTATAATTGGCTGTGGTGGTGGTAATACATCTCGTGGAACCGGTTGGGATATTAATTCTAAGAAAGGTGGATTTCAATATAATACTGAATTTAATGATCAAGAAACTGGACCAGGTTTAGTTTTTATCGAAGGGGGTACTTATACAAAAGGTCAAGTACAAGACGACGTTATGCATGATTGGAACAATTCCCCTACAAAACAACATGTTATGTCCTTCTATATTGATGAAACTGAAGTAACAAATATTATGTACATGGAATATCTAGATTGGCTTGAGTATGTATTTCCAACTGAAGAGCCACGATATAGACAAATATATGAGGGTGCCCTTCCTGATACGCTGGTATGGAGAAATCAATTAGGCTATGTTGAAGAGTTAACAACAAATTATCTTCGTCACCCTGCATATGCAGAATATCCAGTTGTTGGGGTAAATTGGCTTCAAGCTGTGCAGTTTGCAGAATGGAGGACTGATAGAGTTAATGAATTTATACTCGAGAGAGAAGCATTTGTTCAAAAAGACGTCAGATACAACGAGGTAGAAACCAATAGTACATTCAATACAGATGCATACATGAAAAGACCTGAAACTGCTTATGCTGGTAAAATGGATAGTTTAGTTGGAAAAAGAGGTGAAGAGAAAAAAGGTGACTCCATTGTTAAAGTTTATGCAGGTGTAGAAAAGGGAGTTCTTCTTCCATCATACAGATTGCCAACTGAAGCAGAATGGGAGTATGCTGCTTTGGCACTCGTAGGAGACCGTGAATATAATAATTACAGGGGAAAAAAGAAATATCCTTGGTCTGGAGAATATACGAGATCTAGTGATCGGAGAACTGAAGGAGACCAACTAGCAAATTTTAAACTTGGAAAAGGAGATTACGGAGGAATAGCCGGATGGTCTGACGACGGAGCTGACATTACTATTCAAGTAAAACAATATCCACCTAATGACTTTGGAGTGTATGATATGGCAGGTAATGTAGCTGAATGGGTCTCCGACGTTTACAGGCCAATAGTTGACGATGAAGCAAATGATTTTAACTACTACCGAGGTAATGTATATACAAAATCTGTAATAGGAGAAGACGGCAAAGCAGAAATTGTTGCGGCGGATCAATTGATATTTGACACATTGCCAAACGGTAAAGTTTTACTTAAGCGTCTTCCTGGAGAGCTACAGCAAGTTGCTATAGATGAAAATGAAACTTTTTTAAGAGAAAACTTTTCTGAAAGTGATAATCGTAACTTTAGAGATGGTGATACAGAATCTACAAGAAACTTTGCATCCGGTAAACCTGAGGAAGGAATTGATCAAAAACCTGAGACTACGCAAATGTATGACGCTCCAACACCTCCAAAAGTTACTTTAAATGCAGATGGAGAATTAGTTCGAGAATACGATAAAAACTCTAATAGAACTACATTAATTACAGATGAAGTAAGAGTTTATAAAGGAGGTTCATGGAAAGATAGAGCATATTGGCTTGACCCTGCGCAAAGAAGGTATCTACCACAATATATTGCCACTGACTACATAGGCTTTAGATGTGCTATGTCTAGATTAGGTTCAAAAAGCCAAAACAAGAAAAGAGCTCGCCATAAAAGGAAAGGATAAAATTAAAAAACAAGCATCTTTTATTTAGATGCTTTTTTTTTACAATGGAAAACTCAAACCAAATTTATAACGCTTACCTAGATTCTTCTGGTGTAAGTATTGATTCTCGCTCGATAAAAAAAGGGTCACTTTTTTTTGCACTGAAAGGACCTAATTTTGATGGTAATCAATTTGCAAATGATGCTTTAAAAAAAGGAGCTTCATATGTTGTAGTTGATGATCCAAATTCTGTTGAAATCAATGATAATATTTTTTTGGTTGAGGATTCTCTAAATGCACTTCAAAAATTAGCTCTACACCACAGAAAGCAACTAAAAATTCCGATTATAGCAATTACAGGTAGTAATGGAAAGACAACAACTAAAGAATTGATTCGCGAAGTTTTATCTCAAAAATTTTTAGTCCATTCAACCAAAGGTAACATGAATAATCACATTGGTGTTCCAATCACTATACTTCAAATTTCAAAAAATCACGAAGTTGCAATTATTGAGATGGGGGCTAATCATTTAAAAGAAATTAAAAAATTATGCTCAATAGCTCTCCCAAATTGGGGATACATAACAAATTTTGGTAAAGCGCATCTTGAGGGTTTCGGGTCTGAACAGGGAGTAATAAATGGTAAATCCGAATTGTACGAATATCTTGGAAAAAACAATGGAAAAATTCTAGTTAATAAAGATGACTTAATTCAAGTTGAGAAAACAAGAAAATATACGAGATATCTATTTGGTAGTAAAAGAGATTGCGATATTATAGTAGATTACTTTGAATCAAAAAATGGCCTCTCGATAGGTTTTAAAAAAAATGTTTTTAAAAGTCCTATTCATGGAAATTACAATTTTGTAAATATTGCAGCGGCATTATCATTTGGTATTTTATTTGAAGTAGATATAGACAAGATTCAAAATGCAATAGCTTCTTACGATTCAAAAAATAATCGTTCAGAAAAAATAATAATTAATAAAACTCCTTTTATTCTAGATGCCTATAATGCTAATCCAACAAGTATGGGTGTTGCTATTGACTCATTTTGTGATAAATATTCTACAAATAATTTAGTTATTCTTGGAGATATGTTTGAATTGGGAAAACAAACTTTGACTGAACATGAAAATATTCTAAATAAGTGCTTAAAGTTAGGTATTACAAAGATTTTTACAATTGGTTCTAACTTTATGAGTACAAAAGTAAGCAATAACAGAATCGAAAAATTTGCTAACATTGAACAGTTCATAGATTCATTTGCAAAATTTAAGATTCATTTTGAATCCGTATTAATTAAAGGATCTCGTTCAATGAAATTGGAAAAACTAATACCTTTTTTTAAGTCACTTTAAAATTTACTGTGGTTCTAGATGTTGGCACCTTCTATAATTTCTTCAACCACATCTGGATTTAGAAGTGTTGAGGTATCTCCTAAATTCGAAAAATCTTTACTTGCAACCTTTCTTAAAATACGCCTCATTATTTTTCCTGATCTTGTTTTAGGAAGCCCAGATACTATTTGAACTTTATCCGGTTTTGCTATTGGTCCAATAATTTTACTGACAGTAGCAATAATTTCTTTAATCAAATCAGATTTTGTCTGGCCATTTTTGTTGCAAATCACATAAGCATAAATCCCTTGACCCTTTATCTCGTGGGGATATCCAACTACTGCCGACTCAATTACACTTGAGTGCTCATTTATTGCATTTTCCACCTCAGCAGTTCCCAATCGATGCCCTGAGACATTCATTACATCATCAACACGCCCTAATATTCTTAAATATCCATCGTGATCTCTTTTAACACCATCACCTGTAAAATACATCCCTGGATAAGTAGAAAAATAGGTGTCTTTACACCTTTTGTGATCTCCATAAGTTGTTCTTATCATTGAAGGCCAAGGAAATTTGATGCATAAGTTTCCTTCTACGTTATTCCCTTTTAATTCGTTACCCTCAGCATCCAAAATTACTGGTTGTACTCCAGGTAAGGGTAATGACGCGTGAGCTGGTTTGTTTGGCGTAATTCCAGCTAATGGTGATATCATTATACCTCCAGTCTCAGTTTGCCACCAAGTATCAACTAGTGGGCAATTCCCTTTCCCTATATTATCATGATACCAATGCCATGCTTCTTCATTAATCGGTTCTCCAACTGATCCTATAACTTTTAACGAATCTAGCTTGTATGGTAAAATAGGTTCTAAACCCTTAGCCTGCAGTGCTCTTATAGCTGTTGGTGCAGTATAAAATTGATTGACTTTATACTTGTCAACTATTTCCCAAAAACGTCCCGGATGAGGATAAGTAGGCACTCCCTCAAACATGATTGTAGTTGCACCGGTCAATAAAGGCCCATAAATTATGTAAGAATGTCCTGTTATCCATCCAATATCAGCTGTACACCAATAAATATCATCCTGTTCATATTGAAATACATTTAAAAAAGAATATTGTGCATAAACCATATAACCAGCTGTGGTGTGAACAACACCTTTAGGTTTTCCTGTTGATCCAGATGTATAAAGTATGAATAACAAGTCTTCTGAATCTAGTGAAGCTGCTTTATGCTGTAAGCTTTGGTTTTTTATTACATCATGCCACCATAAATCTCTACCTGTTTTCATCTGTACCTTAGAGCCAGTTCTTTTGCATACAATTACCTTTTCAACAGTATTTGTTTTTTCTAAAGCTTCATCAACAACTGCTTTTACTTCAATATTTTTCGCTCCTCTATAATTTCCATCTGAGGTAAGTACCATTTTTGCTTGACAATCATTGATTCTGTCTGCTAGAGCAGAAGATGAAAAACCAGCAAAAACTACAGAATGAACGGCGCCAATCCTCGCAGAAGCTAGCATTGCAATAGCAGCCTCAGGTATCATTGGCATATAAATTATTATCCGATCGCCTTTTTTAATCCCATTGGCTTCTAACGCATTAGAAAATTGACAAGTTTTTTCAAAAAGCTCTTTGTATGAAATGTGAATAGATTTTTCATTGGGATCATTAGGCTCCCATATTATTGCTGTTTTTTCAGAATGAGTGTGAAGATTTCTTTCAAAAATATTTTCAGTTATATTTAGCTTAGCATTTTCAAACCATTTCACGTCAGGTCCATTGAAATTCCATGAAAATGTGTTGTCCCATGTCTTTTGCCATTGGAAAGTTTTTGCAATTTCAGACCAAAAATTTTCAGGATCTTCTATGCTGTTTTCATATTCTTTAAAATAAGCTGAAAGAGAATTAATTTTTTCCATCATTTTACTAAAATCTTAAATTAATGAATTAATGTAATGAATTTTTTGGGGTTATTGATCCTCTTGGAGTTCTAATGCTTTCTGTTAATTCTTGAACATCTTTAGGTGGCTTAGTTGTTAATCGAGAAACTGAAATTGCAACAACAAAATTGATTAACATACCTAAAGTACCTATTCCTTCTGGTGAAATACCCCACCAAAAATCATCTGGAATGCCAGTGCCTCCAAGCTGAGGTTTAAAGTGAATTATATAAGAGGCTGTGAACAAAATTCCTATTATCATTCCTGATATTGCCCCTTCTCTATTCATTCTTTTATCAAAAATCCCTAGAATTATTGCTGGAAAAAAAGAAGAGGCTGCTAAACCAAATGCCAATGCAACTACTTGTGCTACAAATCCTGGTGGATTTAATCCCGCAAGTCCAGCTGCAACTACTGCTACTGCAATAGCAATTCTCGCTGCGTAAAGTTCCCCTTTTTCACTTATGTCAGGACGTAAATAATTTTTCAATAAATCATGTGAGATAGAAGTTGAAATAACAAGGAGTAAGCCTGCTGCTGTTGATAGTGCAGCTGCTAATCCACCTGCTACAACCAACCCAATAACCCAGGGAGGTAAATTAGCAATTTCAGGATTTGCAAGAACAATAATATCTTGGTCTACTTTAAGCTCATTTAGATTTGCATCTGCAACATATTGGATTTTACCGTCATTATTTTTATCCTCAAAAGTTAACAAACCTGTTTTCTCCCAATTTTTAAACCAGCTCGGAGCATCTTCATATTTTGCATTAGATAGAGTATTAATTAGATTAGTTCTTGCAAATACTGCTACTGCTGGGGCAGTTGTGTATAGTATAGCTATAAATAGAAGTGCCCAACCTGCTGAAATACGAGCATCTTTTACTCGAGGTACAGTGAAAAAACGGACTATCACGTGAGGTAAGCCAGCTGTTCCAAACATCAAAGCTCCAGTTATAAAAAACATATTAACTAGGTTGTCTTTATTTACAGAGGTATAGGCATCAAATCCTAAATCCACCGATAACTGATTTAGTTTTTCTAAAAGAAAAACACCATCATTACCCTTTGATCCAAAACCGATTTGGGGAACAGGATTTCCAGTCATTTGCAATGAGATAAATATGGCTGGTACGGTAAAGGCGAAAATAAGAACACAAAACTGTGCTACTTGGGTGTAAGTAATTCCTTTCATTCCTCCCAATACTGCATAAAAAAAAACAATTCCGATTCCAATTAAAACTCCTGTATCAAATGGGACATTTAAGAATCGAGCAAAAGCTACTCCTACTCCTTTCATCTGCCCAACTACGTAAGTGAATGAAACAAATAAAGCACATATTAAAGCTACAAGTCTTGCATTTTTTGAATAGTAGCGTTCACCAATAAAATCAGGCACCGTAAATTTTCCAAATTTTCTTAAGTAAGGGGCTAATAAGAGTGCTAAAAGTACATATCCGCCTGTCCATCCCATCAAATACTGTCCCCCAGAAAAACCCATAAAAGCAATAAGTCCCGCCATTGACAAAAAAGATGCTGCAGACATCCAATCTGCGGCTGTAGCCATTCCATTAGCAATCGGATTGACACCACCACCTGCTACATAAAATTCTTTTGTTGATCCAGCTCGGGACACAATCGCAATTAGTATGTAAATAAAAAAAGTAAAGCCTACAAGAAGATAGGTCCAAATTTGAGCACTCATATAATTTGCAAAGCCTTAATTTTCATCAACATCAAATTTTTTATCAAGTTTGTTCATTAAAAAAACATAAACAAAAATTAAAATAACAAAAGTGTAAATAGATCCTTGGTGAGCAAACCAAAAACCAAGTGGGAAGCCTGCTATATAAAATTGATTTAGAGATTCAGCAAGAGCAATTCCAAAGAGAAAGGAGACTAAAAACCAAATTGAGAGTAAAATTGCTAAGTATTTTAGGTTTACTTTCCAATACGATTGTGCCTTTTTACTCATCAGCTAAATATAACTAATATTAATAGTAATGAAAAAATGTTATAAAAGGATTTTTTAATTAGTATAAGGAATGTTCGATCTGAATGACCTATTAAACCAATTATAGGATCTTCGAAGAAAAACTTCTCTAGTAGCTTTAGAATCATACGGATTTGCCTTTACCAGATAATTAATTGGAAGAACAGCACCTTTATCATTTTGAATAAAAATGAAAATTAATAAACAAATTGAGTTTACAATTATTATTCAAAATGATAAATGTGCTTTTCTTACAATTA
>ENA-OSEY01000738-OSEY01000738.1-marine-metagenome-genome-assembly--contig:-NODE-738-length-23220-cov-12.620144_pt1 | contig 23220 bp, 20 predicted proteins | sample MGYA00248465_ERZ534230 | MGnify/ENA primary metagenome ERZ534230 (study PRJEB26409, sample SAMN06344110) | marine metagenome | isolation source: Sea water from surface | place: Atlantic Ocean:Southern...
AATCCTATTGATGAGGAAAAAGATTTTAAAAGATTAGACGCGAATGAATTTCAAGCAGAATATAAATGGGATGGGATTAGAGTTCAGCTTATGGTTTCATCAAAAAGTGTTTCACTATACTCAAGAACAGGTGATAATATATCATCTGCATTCCCCGAAATAATTGAAGCTACTAAAGGTGATGCGGTTATTGATGGAGAATTACTTGTAGGGAGAAATTTTAAACCGTCAGGTTTCAATGATCTACAACAAAGGTTAAATAGAAAAAAAGCATCAAAAGATCTTCAAAACAAGTTTCCTGTTTTCATACGAGCTTATGATATCCTTTTTTATAAAGGAAAAGATCTTCGAAAATTTTCTCTTCTTGAAAGAAGAAAATATTTAGAAAAATTTCAAAAAGAAAATAAAACCAATCAAATTGATTTATCTTCAATCATTAATTTTTCAACCTGGAAAGAACTAACAAAATATAAAAATAATTTTCATGATGATTTGAATGAAGGAGTCATGATTAAACTCAAAAATAGTGAATATTTACCAGGGAGAAAAAAGGGGTATTGGTACAAATGGAAAAAAAATCCAAAACTAGTCGATGCTATTTTAATGTATGCTCAACGAGGACATGGCAAAAGATCATCATATTATTCAGATTTTACTTTTGGTGTTTGGAAAGAGAGTGAATTAGTTCCAATAGGAAAAGCGTATTCCGGTTACACTGACAAAGAACTATTAGTGTTAGATAAATTTATTAGGAATAATACTATCAATAAATTTGGTCCTGTGAGAGAAGTAAAAAAAGAGATTATACTAGAAGTAGCATTCGATGATGTGTTTCCGAGTACTAGACATAAGTCGGGTGTAGCAATGAGATTCCCAAGAATACACCGCATTCGTTGGGACAAACCAGTTAATGAGGTATTAACAATTAGTGAATTTAAAAAAGAATTTAAGCTGAGTTAAAATGGTATTATCAAAATATTGCATTAAATATTAAATATAGTAAAAAAATTAAATAAGATGATTAAAGAAGAAAATTTTGGATATAGAGATAAAAGAGGTCACTTCGTTCCTAAAGAGGCAGCTGATAAAAATCCTATTTGGATACTTCCCTTTAATTTAAAAAAAATTTTAGATTGGTTTATCTTTTCGTATATTTTTTCTTGGAATCTTGTTTACTTGGCTGTTGCTTTTATTGCTTACTATTTTTTTACACCTGCACTTTCTGAAATGAAAAATCTTTCCCCAGGTTGGATTTCTGAAATTTTAATTCGGAACTATGTAATAGGGACAATCTTTTTTAGTTTAATACATATACCTCTTTATGTAAAAAAATCTCAGGGAATTAAATTTAAATTTAATCCAAACTGGCCAGAAAAAATTCAAAAGATTTTTACGTTTAATAAACAAATATTTGATAATTTATTTTGGAGTTTGTTTTGGGGTGTTCCTATTTGGACAACTTACGAGGTTTTATCTTTTTGGTTTTATGCTTCTGGTTTGGTGCCTTTTATTCAATTCAGTGAAGCTCCAATTTATTTCTTTATTATTCTTTTGCTGATTCCAGCATTTAGAGATGCTCACTTTTATTTAATTCACCGTTTCTTGCATTTCAAATTTATGTACAAAATTGCTCATTCTGTGCATCATCGAAATGTTAATCCTGGACCTTGGTCTAGCCTATCAATGCATCCTATTGAACATTTATTATATTTTTCTGGCGTTATCATTCATTGGGTTATTCTCTCACATCCACTACATGCCACTTATCATTTATTTCATGCAGGCTTAGGATCAGCAAATGGTCACATAGGTTTTAAGCAAATGATGATCAATGATAAGAGAGCAATAGATCTCAGTAATTATAATCATTATCTTCATCATAAATATTTTGAGGTAAATTACGGAAATCTTATGATTCCTTTTGATCAATGGTTTGGAACTTATCATGATGGATCAAAAGAAATGCATGAAAAAATGCTTAAAAGAGTTAGTGTAAAAAACTAACTTAAATCAATATTTTCAATAACTTAGTTATCTTTAATTTAGGGTATATTATACCTTGTCTATATCTCCACATTATGTTTATATGCCTGATATATGCTAGCTAGTAGCGTATTTTACTCAATAGGAGGAAATATGAAAAAACTATATGTGGTTATAGTTGCAGTGTTGGCTCATCTGATGTTCATTTCATCAGCTTCAGCTCAACCTACAAACAGTAACCAATTATCCGATCCTCGTGTTAGACAAGCTTTGTGTATGGCTATTGACATGAAAACAATCGGTGAAACATTATTTGAAGATCAAATCATAATGGCGGATAGTTTATTACCAAACGGTCCAATGAAGTCTCCAAATCTACCTGATTACAGTTACAATCCTGAAAAGGCTCGTCAACTGTTAGCAGAAGCAAATTGGGACTCTAATAGAGAACTTGATATGGTTTTCTATTATGGAGATCAGCTAACAGCTGACTTCATGGCAGCAATTCAAGCATACTTTGCTGATGTTGGTGTAAAAATGTCTTACCGTCTATTACAAGGTGATGTTGGTGCACAACTTAATTCAGTTCCTGATGATGGTGTGAACGGACCAGCTGCTGTTGACTATGACTTAGGTTATGGTGCTCGTGCAGCAATTGCAATGCAAGAGTATTACAATACTTTTAAAACAGGTCTAAACCCACAAACTCCTGGTGATCCAAAAATGGATGCGCTAATTGAAAAAATCAATTCAAGTGCAGATCCAGAAGTTCTAAAACCTGCTTTCTTTGAAATACAAGAATATCAAATGGAAAAAGTTAACATTTGTCCATTATACTATCAAAAATTATTCATCTATGAGAGTAATAAAGTTGATAGAAATGGTGGAGCATATGGTAACGCTCAGTATAACTATAACTGGGGAATTACTGATTGGAACGTAAGTGGTGGTACATTACAAACTAACACTGGTCCTGTTGAATTCTTTGAACAACCTTGGTACAACCTTGGTTTATGGATACACAACAAAGTTGTATTCGATAGACTATTAGTTGCTGATGGTGCGTTACAACCAGTTGGATGTTCAGCTTGTGAAAGTTATGATTTAGCTGCTGATGGTTTAAGTTTAACATTTAAACTAAAAGAGGGTCTTACTTTCCATGATGGAGATGATGTGACTGTTGAGGATGTAGCATGGAGTATTCGTACTGCTATGAAAGCACCTCAAATGCACGCTCTAATTGGAAACACAGTTGGATCAATCAAAGGTGCTGATGCATTTAAAGACGGCTCAACTGATGATGTTTCTGGTATTAAATACAATATTGCAGACAGAGTTATTACGTTAGAATTAACAAAAATTGATCCTAACATCTTAACTACGTTCACTCAATTTGCTATTTTACCTAAGCACTTATTAGGTGATGTTGATCCTTTGAAATTCCAACAAAGTGATTTCTGGCAAATGCCAATAGGATCTGGAGCATTCAAAATTACTGAAGTTAAAATGAACGACTTTGCGAAGTTCGAACCTTTTGACGGCTATCATGGCGGTAAAGCTGGTTTTGATATCATTGCTTACCCAAGTTATGATGGTGATGGTAACTTAATTAAGAATGCTGCTGCAGGAAAAATGGACTACGGATTTACTAAAAACGTAGCCGATGTTGCTGCACTAGATGCTATGGACAACATGGGAACTAAAGCTGTTGATATCCCTTATACTCGTATGATGTGGATTATGCAGTATCCAAAACCATAGTTAATTTAATCATTAAAGCTGAGGCATACGCCTCAGCTTTCTTTTTTTAATAATAACGGAAAGTAAAAGTGACCACTTATATTATTCAACGTTTATTTATTTTCTTTCCGATGTTGCTTGTCATAAGTTTTCTTGTTTATTCAGGATTAGAATTATCACCAGGCGATGCTGTTTCACATATGATCAGTCCTGAACTCGCATCAACAATTACTGCGGAACAACTTGATGCAATGCGTGAAGCGTATGGGCTAAATCAAAGTTTCCTTACACGATACTGGATTTGGTTAACTAGCATGGTTCAAGGAGACATGGGTTATTCCATGGCAGGTGGTGTTGCTATTTCTGAAATAATGGTAAAAACAGTTCCTGCAACTTTAGAGCTATCTATGGTAGCATTATTTTTCTCAACAATTTTAGGATGTTCTTTAGGAGTTATTAGTGCTCTTAAAAGAGGTTCCGGTACTGATAATTCTCTTACGGTTGCTGGAATGGCTGGAGTTTCTATACCTGAATTTTTTTTTGGACTTGTAGCTATTCTTTTATTTGCAATCGAATTAAAGTGGCTTCCCGTTGGAGGTAGATTACTACCTCATTATGAAACACTTTGGGATCGTATACCAAATATTGTTCTCCCCTCATTAGTATTGGCATTAATGATGACTGCAGGAGCTATGCGTTATGCACGTTCATCAATGTTAGATGTTTTAGCACGAGAATTTATTACTACTGCTCGATCAAAAGGAATGCCTGAGTGGAGAGTAAATATATTACACGGATTTAGAGTAGCCCTAACACCAGTTGTTGTACTAATTGGTTTTCGTCTACCTTTACTTATAGGGGGATCAACTATTATCGAACAAGTTTACCAATGGCCAGGAATTGGGAGTATGTTTATTCGCTCTGTGCGTGCTTCTGATTATCCTTTAGTTATGACAATTTCACTAATGTATGTTTTTGTTGTTCTTACAGCAAGTTTAATAATAGATGTTTTAACAGCGTTAATTGACCCAAGAGTTAGGTTAGGAAAAGAATAATGGCAAAGTCTTCACTAGATAAGAAATTTGATCAAATAAGAAAACGTGAAGAGGAAAAAACTTTTTCTACAAAAAAAAGAAGTAGAATAGTTAATAAATTTTTAAATAACCGTTTAGCGGTTTTAGGTTTAATCATTTTTACAATAATTATTTTAGCTTCTATTTTTGCTCCTCTTCTCTCACCATATGATCCAATGCGAGTAGACTTACGTTCCATGAGACAACCACCATCGTTTGATCATTGGTTTGGAACAGATAGTACAGGGCGAGATGTATTTACAAGGGTCTTATTTGGAGGCAGAGTTTCAATATTTATTGGTTTAGGAAGTGCTATTCTATCAGCTGTTGTGGGAATAGCGGTTGGTTGTTACGCTGGATATAAAGGTGGTTGGATTGATGTTATTGCTCTTAGAATTTCTGAAATATTTATGTCTTTCCCTCAAATTATTTTAGTTTTATTACTCGTATCCATCACAGGTCAAAGTTTATTTAATTTAATGGCCATATTTATCCTTACAGGTTGGGGAGGTATGTACAGGCTTGCTCGAGCTAGAATGTTGTCTTTAAGAGAGGAAGAATATGTTCAAGCACTAAGAAGTTTTGGCTTATCTACATTTACGATATGCTACAAACATATGTTGCCGAATGCATTAAGTCCCATAATGGTCAATATTACTCTATCAACGGCAATGTTTATTTTAACAGAAGCAGGACTAAGTTTTCTAGGTTTAGGGGTACCGTTAAATATTCCTACATGGGGAAATATTTTAAATGTTGCACAAGATATTTTAATTTTACAAAACTATTGGTGGATGTGGGGACCAGTTGGAATTGTTATTTCAGTTTTTGTTCTTTGTGTTAATTTTATAGGAGATGGTCTACGAGATTCAACAGATCCATCACAGCAAGGTTAGTAATGGAAGATAAAAATAATATAGCGCTTTCAGTTAGAGATCTTAAAACTTTTTTTTATACGAATAATCGATGCAACAAAGCAGTTAATGGAGTTTCCTTTGATGTTGAAAAAGGTAAAACACTTTGTATCGTTGGTGAAAGTGGTTGTGGTAAAAGTGTTACCGCAGCTACAATTATGCAATTACTTCCAACACTATCAAGAATTGAAGAGGGTGAAATTAAATTTCAAAAAGATGATAAAATTATCAATATTGAAAAATTAGAAAAAAATGGAAAAGAAATGAGGGAGATTAGAGGGTCAGATATTGCAATGATTTTCCAAGATCCTATGACAGCACTTAATCCTGTGTACACAGTCGGATTTCAAATAAGTGAAAATCTTAAGTATCATACTAATCTCAATAAAAAAGAAATAAGGGAAAAGTGTATTTCTCTTCTCAATGACATGGGCATACCACTTCCAGAAAAAAGAGTTGATGAATATCCTCACAGTTATTCTGGCGGGATGAGGCAAAGAGCAATGATAGCAATGGCCATGGCTTGTAATCCAAAAATATTAATTGCGGATGAGCCAACAACAGCTCTAGATGTTACAATTCAAGCACAAATATTTGAGCTAATGGATAAATTAAAAAAAGAAAATGATACGGCTATTATTCTTATAACGCATGATATGGGAGTTGTAGCAGAATTAGCTGATAATGTTGCAGTCATGTATATGGGAAACATTGTTGAAGCTGGAACAGCAGACGACGTTTTAAGACGACCAACACACCCCTATACTAAAGCTCTATTGGAGTCAGTACCTGTACTTGGAAGAGGGAAGAATCAAGATATTAATCCTATTAAAGGATCAACACCTGATCCCTATAACAGACCTATTGGTTGTCAATTTGCTCCAAGGTGCAATTGGCAAACAGAAAGTTGTGACGTGATGCCAGAAATCACACAAATAAATGAAACTCACCAAGTAAGATGTCACAAGTACGAACAATTTTTTGAGAAATATAAATGAAAAAAGAGATACTTAAATTACGCGGTGTAAAAGTACATTTTCCAGTACAAGCAGGTGTGTTTAATCGTGTTGTAGGACATGTTTTGGCTGTTGATGGTGTGGATTTAGATATTTTTAGAGGTGAAGTTTTAGGTCTAGCTGGAGAAAGTGGTTGTGGAAAGACAACTCTTGGTAAAGCCATCCTAAGATTGGTAGAACCTACAGATGGAGAAGTAAAATATATTTCACAAGATGATGATGAGACAGAATTAACATCTTTAGAAAAAAAAGATATGGATCCATTTCGAAAGAAGTTACAAATAGTCTTTCAAGATCCGCACTCCTCTCTTAATCCTTCATTTACAATTTTTGGCTCGCTTCAAGATCCATTAAAAAAATTTGGTATAAAATCAAAAGAGGAAAGAAGAAAAATTATTGGTGATCTCCTAGAAGCAGTAAATATGCGCAGAGAATATATGGATAGATATCCTCACGAATTTTCAGGAGGACAAAGACAAAGAATTGGTATTGTCAGAGCTTTATGTCTTGAGCCGGAACTTATAGTTTGTGATGAAGCGGTTAGTGCTCTTGATGTATCAATTCAGGCACAAGTACTAAAATTATTAATGCAACTTAAGAAAGAAAAAAATCTAACCTACCTTTTCATTACTCATGATTTGAGTGTAACAGAATATCTATGTGATCGAATTGCTGTTATGTATCTTGGGAGAATTGTTGAACTTTGTGATTCTGAAGATCTATATAATAATACTCTTCACCCCTACTCTGAAGCTTTGATTTCAGCTATCCCAGTTGCAGATCTTGACAAACAAACGAAAAGAATTGTTTTGGAAGGAGATGTACCAAGTCCAGTTAATCCACCTAAAGGCTGTCCTTTTCATCCTCGGTGTCCTAAAGCAACTGACATTTGTAAAACTGAGGTACCAACATTAAAAAAATATTCAACAAATGGTAATGAACACTATGCATCTTGCCACTTAATTGATTTACCCGAAATTAGCTAAATGTCTAAATATGATCCAAAAGATCTAAATGGTGTTATGCCTGCTATGATCACATCGATTAATAAAGATGAAACTATAAACAAGGAAGGTTTAAGAAGAATAATCAATCATCTAATAGACGAAAATGTTAATGGCTTGTACGTAACTGGTAGTACAGGTGAAACTTTTTTAATGTCACCAGAAGAAAAAAAAGAAGTGCTTGATATTATTGTTGAAGAAGTAAATGGCAGAGTTCCTGTTATTGCGCATGTTGGATCTATTGGAACTAAAATTACAACTGATCTAGCAAAATATGCCACTCATGCTGGAGTCGACGCATTATCAGCATTGCCACCTTTTTATTACAATTTTTCTAATGAAGAGATTTATAATTATTATAGTGACATAGCTCAATCCTCACATTTGCCAATTATTATATATAATATTAGTCACGCAAATTTGATGGACATTGATATGTTAAAAAGATTGGCCGCTATAGATAATATTAAAGGAGTTAAATATACGGCAGCAACTCATTTTAATTTTGAGAAAATAAAAAAAGAAATTGGAGCATATTTTAAAATTTATTCTGGTATGGATGAAATGGCTATCTCTGGTCTGATATCAGGTGCTGATGGTATGATTGGATCGTTTTATAATTTAATGCCAGAAATGTTTGTAGGAATTTTTCAAAATATGAAAAATGGTAATGTTGTTGAGGCAAAAAAATTACAAGACAAAGTCAATATGATCATTTTGTATGCTTTAAAAAAATCAGGTTATCCATTTATTAAAATGGGATTAAGTTGGATGGGAATTGATTCAGGGTATGTAAGGAAACCTTTTTCAAGTATTGTCAATACAGAGATAGAAAAGGGAATAAAAGATGATTTAAAAAAATTAATGTCGGAAAATGATCTTTCAGAAATAAAATTTTTAAAAGCATTATAATTAACTTTGTGAAAAAAAATATTTTAAAAAAATTAAAAAATAAAATCATTGTATCATGTCAGCCTAATGAGGGTGGGCCTCAAGACAAGACGTCTATTGTTGTTTCAATGGCAGAAGCTGCAATTATAGGAGGTTGTGGTGGTGTGCGAATTGAAGGAGAAAAAAATATACGAGCAGTCAAAAAAAATATTTCTTTACCAATAATTGGCATAATAAAAAATGACTTAGATAACTTTAAAGTTAGAATTACGCCTCTCTTAAAGGATGTCGATAAAATTATTAATAGTGGTGCAGATATAATAGCGTATGATGCCACAAATAGGAAAAGGCCTTTTCCAACAAAAGAAATTATTTTAAAAATTAAAAAAGCAAATCGTTTAGCTATGGCAGATTGCTCAAATCTAGATGATGCTAAAAATGCTATTTTAGAGGGTGCGGATATTATTGGAACAACACTTGCCGGCTATGTTGGTAAACAAGTGAAAGATACGGATAAACCAAATATAAAATTAGTTAAAGAATTTAAAAAACTTAATTGCTTTGTAATGGCTGAAGGGCGTTACAACACTCCAGAGCTTGCAAAGCAAGCTATACAAGCAGGAGCAGATGCAGTTACAATTGGAAGTGCTATTACGCGTATTGATAATATTACGAGTTGGTTTGTAAAAAAAATTAAAAATTAAAATGAATAAAAAAATATTTAACAAATCAGGTATCGCAATTGATTTTGGAGCAACTAAGATATCAGTATCTCAAATAATTAAAGGAAAGTTTAAAAAAACTATTACTGAGCCAACTTCAATAAATAAAGTAGCAAATAATTACATTCAACAAATTGAAAAAAATATTAAAAACTTAAATATATCTAAATCTAAAAAAATAGGCATTGCTATTACAGGAAGGGTTGACCAATACGGAAATTGGTACCCAGTAAATAAAGAAAATTTAGGAAATTTCAAAATACCCCTTAAAAAACTTATAGAAAAAAAATTTAATACAGCTTCTACAATAATAAATGATGCAACAGCTGCAGCTTTGGGAGAAGCAAATTATGGAAAAGGTTTTAAATACAAACGTGTGGGATATATTACAATTTCAAGTGGTATAGGAGTTGGTGTAATTTTAAACAATAAACCTCTTCTCTCAGAAAATGGATTAGCAGGACATTTAGGATTTACAACTTCAACGTTAGCAAAAACAAAATGTGGGAGTGGTAGAATTGGAACTTTTGAAAGTATCGCTTCTGGTAAAGCAATGAGTAAAATTGCTAAACAAAAAGGTCATAAAAATATTAGTGCTAAAGAAATTTTTAAGCTTAGTTTTCAAAATAAAAAATGGGCAAAAGAAATAATCGATCTATCTGCCAAATCTGTCTCAGAACTGTGTGCAAATTTGAAAGCTATATTTGATATAGATATAATTATTCTTGGTGGAAGTATTGGAATGGCACAAGGTTATGTAGAGCTCGTAAAAAAAAATTTGAAAAAAGAACCTAAATTGTTTCACGTAAAAGTAGTAAAGTCATCTCTTGGAGTAAAAGCAGCAAAAATGGGTGTTTTGCTATAAACACAAGAAACTGATTGTGCTTTTAATGAAAATTGCATAGGTTAATTAAAATGGGAAAAGGACAAAAATTATATTCTAAAGCAAAGCAAATTGTTGCTGGTGGAAATATGCTTTTATCAAAAAGACCTGAAATGTTTTTACCTGAACATTGGCCTGCTTATTTTACTAAAACAAGAGGTTGTGAAGTATGGGATCTCGATGGAAATAAATATATAGATACCTTAATGATGCCAGGAACTAATTCACTTGGCTATAGTCATCCAGAAGTCGATGAAGCTGTCAAAGAAACAGTCGGGAATGGAAATATGTCTTCCCTAAATGCCCCGGAAGAAGTTGAGCTCACGGAAAGATTAGTTGAACTACATCCATGGGCTGATATGGCAAGATTTGCAAGATCAGGAGGTGAAGCTAATTCAGTCGCTATTCGTCTTTCAAGAGCTGCGTCCGGAAGAGATAATGTAGCATTTTGTGGATATCATGGCTGGCACGACTGGTACTTAGCTTCAAATTTATCTGACTCAAAAGGGTTAGATGGTCACCTTCTACCAGGTTTAGATCCTCATGGTGTACCACAAAATCTCAAAGGAAGTGTATATCCATTCGAATATAATAATTTTGATAAACTAGAAAACTTAGTCAAAACTAAAAATATAGGCGTTATCAAAATGGAAGTTTACCGAAACAAAGAACCAGAAAATAATTTTTTACAAAGAGTTAGAAAATTAGCAAATGATAATAATATTGTTTTAGTATTTGATGAATGTACATCAGGATTTAGAAAAAATTATGGTGGCTTGCATATGCTTTATGATGTTGAGCCTGACGTTGCAATGTTTGGAAAAGCTCTTGGAAATGGATATGCTGTAACTGCAGTCCTTGGTAAAAGAGAGGTAATGCAAGCAGCAGAAAAATCTTTTATAAGTAGCACCTTTTGGACTGAACGAATTGGATCTAGTGCTGGTCTTGCGACACTAAAAGTTATGGATAAAGAAAAATCATGGGAAAAAATTACAAAAATTGGTGAATACGTAAATAGTGAGTGGATGAAGTTGTCTAAAGAATTTGATCTTCCAATTACTATTAGTGGATTAGCGGCACTGACAACATTTTCATTTAAAAGTGAAAATGCATTGGCCTATAAAACATTTATTACTCAAGAAATGCTTAAAAAAGGTTATCTTGCTGCAACTGCAGTCTATGTTTGTACTGCACACACAAAAGATATCATTGATGGTTACATTGAAAATATACGCCCTATTTTTCAAACGATAAAAGAGTGTGAGGATGGAAGAAATATTATGGATTTATTAGAGGGCCCTATTGCACATAATGGTTTTAAACGATTAAACTAATCTAAAGATATAATTTTATTTCCAATTTTTTTAAAAGGCAATCTTTTTAAATTACTTGTACAAAGACCTTGGCTATCAATATAAAAACTCTGAGATGCAATTGGATCATAAGCATCTTTATGAGACACAGCTGCTTTAATTATTATTAATTTTGCATCTCTAGGATTAATACCTTGTGAAGTTAGTTGACCTAAATCCATTGGTGGTGTTTTAATTGATGTTAACAATAAGGTTAATTGATCATTTTTTAATACAGCTGAAGGGCCCATATTAATTTTTGTTCCCATCATTGAAGCTAAGTGAGATTGTTTATTTTCAAGTTCAAATCTTCCATCAGAAATTCTTTCTAAATTTGCTTTAATAAAAATAGGTTTGCCATGAAATGCATCAAATTTTGCACCTATATGTAGCTGAACTTCATTATTAATATGAGCTTTATGACAAGCATCTGCAGCTTCAGGATCATTAATGATAGCAACGATCCCGGTATGATTAGTTTGTAATAATCGATCTAATAAATCAGTAGCATCTCCTGGTGTTCCTCCACCAATATTATCAGCTGGTTCAATTAGTAAAATAGGTTTTTTAATTTCTGTAATATTATCAATCACATTTAGAGCTTCATCCAGAGAATTTTCTTTTGGATAACCATCTTTAATTTTTGCTTCTAGTATATTGACCAATTTATCTAGGTAATTTTTTGCATCACTAATTTTTCCTCTGGTACAACAATTTATACTAAAACCACAATCTGGAATATCCGCGTATGAATATCCTGCCATAACATTAATGCATAAGATCTCTGGATCTTTCTTCTCTATTTTTAGTGCTTCCTCTAAAATTGTTTTCATTGGATCATTTGCTGTACCAACACCTGTTGGAGGTAAAATATATTTTGTATCCAGATGTACTTGTTTTACATTAGGATCTAGAAAAAGGTCATTTAAAATTGATGCAGCTTTAACTGCTGTTTCTCTAGAATCACTGTGAGGGTTTTTTCTATATGCATAAACACATGTACTATACTTAATCATATTTTCTGAAACATTGGCGTGTAAATCTAAAACTGCAACAATAGGAATAGATATATTTTCTTTTGATAAAAAACTTTGAATATCTCTGAGAAAATCTCCCTCAAAATCATCATGGTTAGTGCTTACCATAGCTCCATGTAAAACTAAGAAAATAGCATCTATGTTGTGACAAGAAACTTTTAATTTTTCAAAGAAATTTTTTTTAAAATAGTTTTCTGATTCTTCATCAACAGTACCTGAAGGTCTGGCTGACATTTGAATTCCTGGAATTATATTCCAATTTTGACCAGAAGCATATTCTATAAAACCATCTGTTGGAGATCCATTACCAGTGTTTTCATTAATTATTTCTTCATCATGAAAAATAATAAAATCTTTTAAAGTAGTTGGTTCACCTAAAAATGTATGGGTTTCATGATATATACCTGAGAGAAAAATATTTTTAGACATTTAGTATTTCTTCTAATTCATTATTTGCATGTATTTTTATTTTTTTTACATCTTCTGCAGTTGCTCCATCATAAGGCCAGAGAACTTTTTCAGAAACTGGTCCCCATCCACCAACAGAAGCAAGTAATTTATCTAAACCAGTATTTGATAGTTTATTAGCAAAAGGTAAAATATATTGTTTCATAAAGTTTAGGACTTTTGCTTCTAGTTCTTGTGCTTTTTCATAATCTTTCTCGATTAAATCCCAAATTTTAACAGCGCCATTTGGGCTTAAACATGCAACATTGGAATAAGATCCATTTGCTCCTAAAGGTTTTCCATATACAACCGTATGTCCAGGCACAAATACCGAAAAATCATCTAATAATTCTCTTCTTTGTGAGTACCATTGCTCATCACCCCCTGCACATTTAATTCCTACAAGATTTTGAACAGATTGTTTTAATAATCTAATCTCTTCAAGAGAAAGCAGGACTTTTGCATGAGGAGGATTGTATAAAATCATATAAATATCCTCAACCACCTCTTGCATTCCTAAAATAAAATTTTTTGACTCATTAAAAGTTGGAGGCCACCAATCTGGTAAGGTAATTTGAAATCCATTTGGTTTTAAACTTACCATTCGCTTTGCTCTTTCTTGGCAAACTCTTGGATTAGTATGACTTAAACCAAGTTGAAATTTTTTCTTCTTTTTTAATGCAATTGTTGAGACAATTTCTGATAATTTATCAAATTCTTGTTCTGTTTGATTATGACATTCTGCAGCGGTACCATTAGTATAGATACCAGAAACTTTTGAGTCACATAAAATATGAATCTGTTCTTCAAATGCAACCCAGTCAATTTGATTATTATTAATTGGTAAAAGAATAGTTCCCCAAATTCCATTTGGTTTCTCTCGTTGTTTCATTTTAATGTTTATGTAATTGATCTTGTGCTTGCTTAATAATATCTACACCCACTCTATCGCTCCATCCTTGAATCAATTTCTTAGTTACTGGACCAACATTTCCATCAGCAATTGGCATTCCATTAAACTTTGTTGCAGGCATTATTGAGTATGGCGTACTAGTAATAAACATTTCGTCAGAAGTTGCTAAGTCATAAGATTGAATAACAGCTTCAATCACTTCAATGTCTAAAGATCGGGCTATTTCCATTGTTGAATTTCTTGTAAGCCCCTCCAAACAATTAGCAGTGGTTGGTGTAATTAACTTTCCATCTTTGATCATAAATATATTACCACCTTTATTTTCTGCAACATTTCCATGAATATCAAGAATGACACTTTGTGCATCAGGATCAACTAATTTAGCTTCAATTTCAGCTAACGTGTAAAACAGACGACTTCTATTTTTAATTCTAGCATCTAAAGATTGTGAGGGTACCATTCTAGTGGGAGGAGTTACTGCATGACAACCTTTAGTATAAAAAGGAGCCCACAAAACAAGATTCATAGGTTGAGTATAAATCATAACAGTTGGCTTAGAGACTTGCAAAGCTGGATTACCTCCAGTGATTGAATGTCCTCGAGAAATATTATGCACAAGCCAACAATCCTCATTAGCCTTGTAATTATCTTTATTAATTTCTAATAATTCAAGACTAACCTTTTTCATTTCCTCTATTGTCATTTGAGGGTCGATACGTGTTAATTTAAATGATTTATATAATCTTTCTAAATGTTCATCTAATTTGAATGGTTTGAAATTAAATGTTCTAGTAGATTCAGTAACTGTATCACCTAAAAGTACAGCGCTATCAAATATTGAAATTTTAGCATCTACTTCTGGTACAATCTCACCAGAAATATAAACTTTTCTATTGTTCATTTTATAATTTGTTTTTTGATTTTAATTCTGCTTTTAATTGTTCTTGTTCCATTTTCTCTTTCTGCTTGTCGTGTTTTGCAGAAACACCATGATAAACAAAACCAAAAGCTCTTCGTGATCGAGTTTTAGATTTATTGGGATCAGCAAAATGAATAATTTTAGCATGGTGCATTAAAAACATTCCAGCTTTACCTTCAAACTTTACAGTATTTTTTTTATCCTCTTCAGTTCCAAAATCAGTTACCCCTTTTGAAAAACCTAAAATTTCTGATTTGCCATGTGGTCTGTATCCTTCATATTTATGTGAACCTTTAACATAATGGATACATCCATTTTCATCATCAACATCTTCAAGTGCAAGCCAACCAGTAACAGCTTTATCATTATCTAAATTAAAATAATAACCATCTTGATGAGGTGGAGTAGGATTGCTTTTACCAGGAGGTTTATTAAAGTATTCCATTGCTCTAGGTATAACATCCTCACCTAAAGCGTTCGCAGCTAATTCTTTTATTTTACTATTGTGAAATAGATCATGAAAGAAAGCATCGTATTCTTCTAACTTTTGCATTTGCATTAAAGTATCTTTGTTTTCTTTATCAACGTAATACACTTCCCCTTCTTTCATTTTAGGAACACAGTCTTTAATATATCTATCAAACTCATTATTTATAAGCTCCATATCAGACTTCGAAAAAAGTTCAGGAATATGATTATAACCATTTTCATCATAAATTTTTTTTAGATCGCTTAATTCAGGGGTGTTGGTATTAAAATTCATATTAGATTTTTCTCCTTCATTTCTTTTCGAAGTTTTTCTTGATAAGCATCATGTGCTTCTTGATTTATTTCTGCACTTTCTCCATAATAAATAAATCCCAGTGCTTTTCTAGTTCTTGTTTGAGATTTATTTCCTTCAGCCCAATGTATTGTTTTAGCATTGTGAATTAAAAAAGTTCCTGGCTCTCCAGGAAAAGAGACTGTGTTCTTTTTATCTTCCTCATTTCCAAAATCAGTAATACCTTGAGAAAAACCTAATACATTGGATCTACCATGTGGCCTGTATTCAGATTTATGAGAACCTTTTACATAATGAATACATCCATTCTCTTCATCTACTTTTTCTAGAGCTAACCAACAAGTAACGGCATTATGTTTTTTTAACATAAAGTAATAACCGTCTTGATGTGGTGGTGTTGGCTTTCCAATTCCTGGTGGTTTATTAAAAAATTGTAAATTTTTTGGCTCAGCTTTTTCTCGTAAAACTATCTCTGCAACCTCTCGTATAGAGGAGTTTTCTATTAATTCTTTAAAGTAATCATCGTACGTAAACATTTGCTGAAGCTGTTTTATAGTAGTTTTATCATCCTTATTTTCATAAAAAATATGATGATCAGGAACCTTAGGAGCAACCTCTTTGATATATCGAGACAGTTCATTTTTAATTTCTTCAACTTTTTCGACAGAAAATAATGGACTGATAGAAATATAACCATCTCTATCAAAGCTAGTCTGTAAATTCTGATTATTTAAAGTTACCATAATTTTATTTTATTATGGTAACTTAAATTAAGAAGATATCTAGTAAAAATTTATACCTTAGCTTGTAAGCCAGTTTTTATCGAATTTTGTAACTCTGATATATTTATCATCACAGATTCTTTCTACAATCTCGCATTCATAAATACATATAAATTCACCCGATCTTAATTGAGCGACATCGCTATATCCAGATGGTCCCTCTTCAATAACTTTATTCACGGGCCAGGTCTTTGCATCATCAAAACTTAACTTTGCAGATAATCTTTTTCTATCGTGGCGCAAATTGTGTCCTTCAGGTATCATTGTATTTTCTAAATTATCAGGATTTATAAAAATTATATCCTTGAATTCATTTTCTGATTGTTGATTGCTTTTTAAAATACTAGCCATACAGACTGGTTCTAATAAAGCATTATCAAATCCTCTAATTTTCCAATTTGAAGATCCGTCAGGACTTATAGCTATTAAGCGTCTATCAATTTCTGACTCACTTCTGATGTTTAACATCACTGAGGAATCTTCTAATTGAACAGGGATAGTTTCACTTGGATTGATAAGAATAGTACCATCAATATTATCATCATGGCGACAAACAATATCTCCTCTTTCCCAAGTAATACCATTATCGTCGCTATGAATAGAAGTGATAATAGAAGGTCTATGACCTAAATGACCTTTACCCATTTCAGTTCCAGAGCCATCAGATAACCATACAGGTATTATCATTCTACCGTTATTTAATTGTATTCCATGTCCTGGACCAGTAGCACAAACTTTCCAATCATAATCATTGTGGAATCTATTAAATGTCTCTGTAATTTCTTCTGGATCACTCCAGGTTGCCCCATCGTCATCACTATACTTTCGAAATACTCTTGAATACTTCCAACAAAAAACAGCGATAATTCTTCCAGTATTCATATCTGGTATCATTACGAAATTACTTATAGGGCCATCACCTATATCTTTATGATTAGCTACAAGCTGTCTCTCAAGAAAAGTTTCAGCTTGATCTAAACTCCTTCTCATAAATACATCATTGAAATCCCAATCACCTCCTGAAATAGGTCTGCTTTCAGCAGTTGCTAAAACTACATCATTTTTTGAAACTGTTATCCCGGGTACTCTGTATGTTTTGTAACCCTCTTTTCTAGCTTCAAAAATATCAACACTTTTAAACATGTTTCCTCCTCACGTTGATTAACCTTTGACTCCACCAATCATAATTCCTTTTACAAAATATCTTTGTATAAATGGATAAACGACTAAAATTGGAACTGTACTAAAAATAATTAAAGCCGCTCTTAAAGAAGCGCCTGGTGGTGGCTGTTCCATAAAAGAAATATTTTCCATTCCCTCCATAGTAGCTTGATTTAGTAAACCGCGTAAAATAATTTGCATTGGTTTTAGCTCATTATCCGTAATATATATTGAAGCATAAAACCATTCGTTCCAATGATATACCGCATAAAACAACCCTATTGTCGCCATGACAGGCATAGAGAGTGGTAGTACAACACTTATTAAAATTCTCACTGGTGAAGCGCCATCAATTATAGCCGCATCAATTAAATCTTTTGGAATATTCATAAAAAAGTTTCGCATAATTAAAAAATACCAACCATTAATTAAAGTTGGAACGAACAAGGCAAAAATTGTATTTCGCAAGTTTAAAAAATCAACAAGTAAAAATTGTGGGATTAAACCTCCATTGAAAACCATTGTGAAAAAAACAAAAAAAGTAAGTGGTATTCTATAGGGTAAATCTCTTTGAGCTAAAGCATATGCTAAAGTTGTCGTAAATAATAAATTACAAAATGTACCAAGCGTCACTCTTAAAAAAGTAATTTGATAGGCATTAAATAAAACATAACTTTTGCCAAATAGAATATCATAAGCAACAAAACTTATTTTTTTTGGATACAAAACATGACCACCTCTCGCCGCCCATTCAGCTTCACTTATTAGTGATGTTGATAAAACTACAATAAAAGGCAGCAGAAACGAAAGAGTTAGAATTAATAGTATACCTATAATTATATAGTTATAAAATATTTCTGTTTTATACTGACTCTTCATACTTTTATTACCATAATCCAGTTTGACCGAGTCTATTAGCTAATCTATTTGCTGTATAAAGAAGAACGAAAGCTATCACTGCTTTAAATAAACCAACAGCAGCAGCAAATGAATATTTCAATGCAAGTAAACCCTCTCGGTAAACAAATGTATCTATGATATCAGCAACTTTGTAAACAGACGGAGAATATAACAAAAGGATTTGTTCAAAACCTGCTTCCAACAAATTACCAATTTCAAGAAGAAACATAATAACTATTACAAACATAATACTTGGAAGTGTAATGTGCCATGCCATTTGCAATCTGTTAGCACCATCAATTCTCGCTGACTCATAAAGTGCTGGATCAATAGAGCTCATAGCAGCTAAATAAATTATACTACTCCACCCAATTGTTTTCCAAACATGAGATGTTACCAGTATTCCAACAAAATAATCTTTGTTCCCTAAAAAATTTATATTTGAACCAGTAAAATCATTTATCGTTTCAGTTAATAATCCACCACTTGTCGCTAAAAGAGCAGTAATCATCCCTGCTGTAACCACCCATGAAATAAAATGAGGTAAATAAGAAATTGTTTGCATTATTCTTTTCAAACTCATTCGTAAAACTTCGTTCAAGAGTAATGCTAATATAATTGGTGCAGGGAAACCAAATAAAATTTTTAATCCACTTATTATAAGTGTATTTTCAATTACATCTAAAAAATATACAGATGAGGTAAAACGTTCAAAGTGTTTAAAGCCGACCCATGGTGCATCAAAAAAACCTCTTAAACCATCAAAAGGAGAAATATCTTTAAAGGCAATTAAAGCTCCTCCCATTGGAACATAATGAAAAATAATAAAATAAATTAGACCTGGTAGTGCTAAGTAATAATAAAAACGATATTTCCAGATTTTTTTCATTTATATTTTTTTATGAAGACGGGAGTTATCCCGTCTTCATTTTTAGATAAATTTAATTAGCCCAAGATTCTTGCATTTGAGCAGTCATAGCATTAATCCAATCTTGCATTCCTGCATCATCTAGTTCTGCTAAGAAATCATCGTATTCATCAATTGATCTTTCACCAGTGTAAAAAGCTGTGAAATTTTCAGCGATCATTCGATGAATATCTCCAAGAGTTGGAGTTTCATCAGCAATTCTTCCCTTATCCCAAGCCATATACAAATCGATAGGTTGGTGAGAATCATCAAGCTTAGTTAAACCACTTCCAAGATAATTGAAGTGTGTTGCCCATAAACTATCATTTGGCTGCATATTTCCTTCATAAGGAAAGTTTGGTAAACCAAAATCACCAACATATTTAGTTTCAGCTTTATCTTTAGTATTAACTACTGCAGGCATTCCTTTAGTTTCATAAGACCAATGCTCTCCTTCAATTCCATTAACACCAGTTGCATATCCGTCAATAGACTGATCATTCCACATCCAATTTAGATATTGCATAATGGCTTCCGGATTTTTTGCTTTTTTGTTAATGACATAAGCTTGCGTACCACTCGCTCTAGTAGTAGCCATCCAGCCTTTAGGTCCCATAATCGGCGCTCTTACATATTCCATACCAGGACAATTTGATACGACTTTAGGAACAATAATTGTAACACGTGAATACCATCCACTCCACATTGCCATATTACATGTTCTAAATACTTCAGACTCATCAAATTTTGACCAGTTATCAGGATACCAATAGCCCTTATTATGCCAATCATTCATAAAGTGAAGATAATCTTTGATACCATCAGCTAGTGGAACAGGCTTTACCCTTCCATCACTTGGATCAATGAATGCAGCATTACCTGACATAGCTCCAGTGAAAGCTGCGGCAAATCCCATCGCTGGTTCTTCCCATTTATTTCCTGACCAAGCTCTAGTACCTGCTTTAAAATCAGGATTTATCTTTTGAGCTGCAGCCATATAAGCTGTTAATTCTTCAACTGTTTTAGGAACATCGAGACCAGCTTGATCTAAAATGTCTTGTCTTACCCAAGTCATAAAAGGACTCGTTGCAGCTGTTCTTGGAATACCCATTATGTTGCCATCTGAATCAGTCATGTACTTCCATGAAGTTTCAGGAATCGATCTAAGAAGAGCATCACCATGCTTTGCTAAAAGATCATTAAGTGGCATCAATGTTGATTTATATACATCCCAATTTGCTTGAAACAAATCAGGAGGATTACTTCCAGCAAGTAATAAGTTTAATTGCTCAGTAGTATCCTGCATATTAGGTACTATAACCTTAGGTGTTACACCTGATAATTTTTTAACGTGTGCAGCAACTTTGGCTAAAACTTCTGGATCACTTCCACCGCCGTCAAATTGTAGCATTCCAGAGTTATTAAAAATTGTAAAATCATGACCATCAGCTTTCAAAGAAGTTGTAAATAAACTTACAACTATAGAAAGGAAGATAGTTGATAATAATTTTTTCATAATTCCTCCTTATTAATAGGATTAATGAACCACATTTTTATTGAAAATTCTATTATTTTAGGACGACAAATATTAAGAGAAAACATAGGTTTTTTAAACCAGTGGAAAAATAAATATATAGATTTTTATTAATTTAATGATTTAATACAACGCTGTAACAAAAATGAAAAAGAAATATAAAAGAGTATTCTCAATTAATAATGATTTAGGTTTAAGAAATTATACAGTTAGAGATATTATTAATTTAAAAGGTAAGCAAAAATTAACACAAGTAAGAGTTACAACAGTAGAAGAAGCTGCTGCTGCTGAAGAAGCTGGTATTGATTTATTATTAACTGGACCAGGGAAAGATTTTCCAAATATTAGAAAAGCTGCTTCAAAAACTTTTATGACTGTTGGTGTACCTTTTATTGAGAACCCATCAAAAAGAGAAGCAACAAAAAAAGCATTCGAAATAATTGAGGCTGGTGCTGATTCACTAATGTGTCAAAATTGGAATCTTGAATGGATGGCACATTTAAGTAAATTTAGAATTCCCTTTCAAAGTCATGTTGGTTTTATTCCAAGAAGAACGACATGGATAGGTGGCATTAGATCTTTTGGAAAGACAGCAAATGAAGCTGCAGAATTATTTAGAGATATAAAGGATATTGAGAAAACTGGTGCATGGGGAATAGAAGTAGAACTCGTTCCAGAAAATATTTTAGAAGTTATTACAAAGCACACATCACTTGTTACTATTTCAATTGGTTCGGGAATAGCTGCGGATGCTCAATTTTTATTTGCTGAAGATATATTAGGACAGAGTAAAATAAGTTTTCCAAGACATGCAAAAAAATATAAAAATTTTGATAAAATATTAAGTGATATTCAAAAAGAAAGAATTGATGCTTTCAAAAAGTATAAAATAGAAGTTCAAAAAAATAAATTTCCAACAAAAAAACATACTATTTCAATTAAAAAAATAGAGTTAAATAAATTTAGAAAGTTTCTGCAACAACATTAATTATGAAAAATAAATTTAAAAAAGTTTACTCTCTTGCACATCAAGCTGGTTATAGAAACTATACGGTTAAAGATTTAATAAATTTAAAAGGTAAGAAAAAATTAACACAGATAAATGTTGTATCTCCTGAAGAAGCTGCAGCTGCAGAAGCTGCTGGTATAGATATGATTATTTGTGGGGTGGATAAGTTAAAAGAAATACGTGACGCAGCACCCAATACATTTTTAACGTGTGGAATAAAATATACTGAGCATGCTTCCAAAGAAAGTATGATGAAGAAGGTATTTGAATTACTAGAAGTCGGTGTAGACTCGATACATACAAATTCTTGGAATATAAATTTTATAAAATATTTAAGTGAGTTTAATATCCCTTTTCAAGGACACGTAGGTTTTGTACCTATGAAATCTACTTGGACTGGAGGTGTGAAACCAGTAGGTAAAAATTCAGCAGAAGCCATTAAAGTTTATCATGATATAAAAGAATTAGAAAAAATTGGTGCGTGGGCTATAGAGGTAGAATGTGTACCTGAGGATATTTTAAAAGAAATAACAAAAGAAACTAAAGCTCTTACCATTTCAATAGGCTCAGGCAGGTATGCAGATATCCAATTTTTGTTTGGTGAAGATATTTTGGGTTATCACTTTAATTCTACTGCAACACCACGACATGCAAAAAAATATAAAGATTTTAATAAGACATTTGAAAAATTACAAAAAGATAGAATACAGGCTTTTAAAGAATACCAAAATGATGTTGTTAGTAAAAAATTCCCATCAAAAAATAATGTTATCTTTGCAGAAAAAAAAGAGTTAGAAAAATTTAAGAAATTAATAAAAAAGCTGTAAATGAGGATAATTGATGAGATCATTCTATACGAAAATCCTGAACCTTTACTGGTTAGTAAACAAGGTATTTTTCCAGGTATTGTAAAATTACAAGACAATTCCTTACTTGCATTATTTACTATTGGTCAAGCATTTGATTCTGCTGATCAAAGAACATATGTTTCAAAAAGTTTTGATGATGGAAGAAGTTGGTCTAAGCCAAAACCTTTACATAATCATATATATAAAAATAAGGAAGAATCAGAATCTCTTAAACCACTATTGTTACAAAATAATAAACTACTAGCAATAGGTTATGCTTTTGTAAGACCAGATAGTTTAACACCAATTGTTAATCCTAATACATTTGAAATATTACCTCTCAATAATAAAATAAGTATTTCTAACGACAATGGTGAAAATTGGTCCATACCAAAAAATTTTAA
>ENA-OSEY01000739-OSEY01000739.1-marine-metagenome-genome-assembly--contig:-NODE-739-length-23204-cov-9.474640_pt1 | contig 23204 bp, 24 predicted proteins | sample MGYA00248465_ERZ534230 | MGnify/ENA primary metagenome ERZ534230 (study PRJEB26409, sample SAMN06344110) | marine metagenome | isolation source: Sea water from surface | place: Atlantic Ocean:Southern...
TAAAGAATTAACAACACTGTCATTCCTGATAAGAACTCTGAAATTGCGATTATTTTTTTTCTATCAAATCTATCTGCCAAGTAACCACCAAAGCTTCCAAGCATAAATAACGGCGCACTCTGAACGACTAACACAAGAGAGGTGATAAATGGATTTTCAGTTAACTCGTAAATTATACCTAATAGAGGCACGGTCAATAACCAGTCTCCACCTAATGTTATTAAACGGGCAGCAAAAAGTTTACGGAAGTTTTGGTTTTGCGTGAGTAATACTCTATATTTTTGAAAATTTTCCATTTGAAGTACAACTGTAACTGAATTGAGAAATAACTACTATACTTTAACAATAATGAAAACGGCACTTGTAACCGGGGGAACGAGAGGTATAGGTCTTTCCACTGCTCAAAAATTTATTGATCAAGGATGGAATGTTTACATCACATCTAGAAAAGAAGAAAATCTAGAAGCAGTACTTTCTGAAAATTCACAGTTAAAGGGTTTTGTTGCAAGAGCTGATGATCTTGCTGCTGCAACTGAGACTTGTGAAAAAATCTTTGATGAAACAGGATCTTTAGATGTTTTAATTAACAATGCTGGTACAAATCCTTCCGGTGGTAGCTTGCTTGATGTTGATTTATCTGCAGTGCAGAAAACATGGGATGTAAATTTAATGGGTCCTTTAATGTGGACAAGAGAAGCTGTAAAAGCTGGATTAAAAGAATCGGTTCTGAATGTTTGTTCTGTTGGTGGAATAAAGCCAGCACACTATATGGGAGCTTACAATATTTCAAAAGCAGGATTAATTTATATGACAAAACAATTAGCAATGGAACTTGCTCCTGACATTAGAGTCAATGGCATTGCTCCAGCTGTGGTTAAAACTAAGCTTTCAGAAATGCTCTGGGCAGGGGATGAGCAGGGAAGTGCGGACCTTCATGCTCTTAAAAAACTAGGAGAACCAGAAGATATAGCCAGTTTGATTTACTTTCTTTCTAGTGATGATGCATCTTGGATTACGGGTGAAGTTGTAACCATTGATGGTGGATTTCTCCTCTAATTAGCCAATAAAGTATTTAGCTAATTCGTTATACAAAGGTATTCCAAAAATGATATTAAATGGGAATGTGACACCTAAACTGAGTCCAAGGTATATAGCTGGATTTGCATTGGGTATAGCATCTTTTACAACCGCTGGTACTGCAATATAGCTCGCACTTGCAGTTAACACCATAAGTAATGTTGCATTGCCCACAGAAAAATTAAAGTTTAGGGATGCCAGTAATGCGATGAGTGAACCCATTAATGGTGTGAGTAAAGCAAAAGCAATAAGGCTAGCTCCTTTACCTTTAAGTTCTCCAATTCTTTTAGCAACTCTTGTTCCCATAACAAATAAAAATACGTACAAAACGTAATCAAATATTTCAACAATTATGAAATCTAAATTAGATAAAAGTGTTTTATTGAGAAAATATCCAAAAAACAATGATGAGATCAAAATAATATTTGGTATTTCCAAAAATGCTGTTTTAATAGTTTCTAAATTATTCCCTTTATTTTGCTTATTATGAGTAACTAAATAGAGTGCCATAAAAATTGCCGGAAACTCCATTACAACCAAAACAGCAGACATGTAGTTATCAAACTCTTGATTAGTAGTTGATAGATATGCAATTGCTGTCACAAAAGTAACAGCACTAACTGATCCATAAGTGCCAGAGAGTGCGGCAGCATCATCGCTATTAAGTAAATTTTTAAGATAAAAATAAGCAATAAATGGAATTAAAAGAGCAAATACTACACCCAGTGTTAATGCACTTATAACTTCATTTATAAAGCCATTTTCTTGAAGGCTTGAACCACCTTTAAGTCCTAACGAAAGAAGTAAATAGTAACCTAAGTATTTAGAAATAGAGTTGGGAAGGATTAATTTAAATAAAATTCCAATCAGAATTCCTGAAAGGAATAATAGTAGTGCAGGATTAAGTATTGCTTCCATTCAAATAAAAATGATAGTTAGGTAATAGATTTGTATTGTAGTAATAAAAATTATTTTATTTTTCTTACTAACTCTTCAACTCTGTTGATGTCAACTTTTTTAGCAACATCATTATCAAATTTAAAACTTGTACCCACAATCAGTATGTCTGCCAAATCTTGATAAGCGTCAACATTTGTTGAAGTCACCCCAGATCCAATAGCTAGTTTTCCAGTTGGAACTATGTTTCTTACTTTTTGTAAATCTTCAAGATTTATTTCATGTCCAGTCCCATCTCCAGTAACAATCACTACATCTGCACCAGCTCTATGAATTAACTCATCTGCATGGTTTTCAATTTTTGAACCGGGAGGAGGTACAGCATGTTTTACAAATACATCAGCATATATTTCTACATAGCTATTAAGGCTTGATTTAAACTGATTAACTCCGTGAGCATCACCTTCTATAACTCCTTGATCGGTATACATAGTATTATTTAAAACATTAATCCTTACAAACTGAGATTTAGTCGCTTCGGCAATTGCAAGGGCTGCTAAACCGTCATTTCTTAAAACATTTATTCCAACTTTGATATCTCGTTCTATTGATAGATTTTCTACAACTGTAGTGAAGCTTGCAAGTGTACGTTTAGAAATATCATTTTTTACAAATGGTGTATCTCCAAAATTTTCAATTATGATTCCATCAACACCTCCATAAACCAAGCTATTTACATCCTCTTGAGCAGCGTCAATAATTTCATCAATAGACAATCTATTAGAAGGGGAGCCAGGAAGGCTTTTTAAGTGAACTACCCCATAAACTTTCATTATATTTTTACGTGATTAAATTTAACGAATTTTTTGGCAAAATCACCTTCAGTTGAAAGTGTTAATTTATGACCTTTAGGAACTCTACCAGTGACAACCCTACACCAGTCACTTGCATTTCCTTTTATACTGTTTTCACTTTGCTCGTCTCCAAATTGCCAAGCTTTGTATTCAGGTCCGATTAGTTCTATTCTTAGATCTTGATATTTAGTTTTATTAACTTTACTTGCTTGTTCTGCATTTAACCATCCAAAAAGAGCTACATGTTCAACTCGTACAGTGTCTTCATAATCTTTTTTCATTGCATCATAAACATCTAAACTGTGTGCCCATGTTTCGGCTAATTTTGTAACTGCGAACGTTCTACAATCGATTTCATTTTTCCACCATGTCAATTTCTTGCCAGGAGAAGACTTAGCTAATATTTCAATTACAGAAGCTCTAGACATTCTCCACCATTCAATAACATCTTGTGGTCTCATATCGCTACCTTTTTTGATTGCTTCTTTTTCAAATTTCTCTAAACCCTTAGGTCCTCTATATTTATTAAATTCAGTACCTTTTTTCTTTAGAGCATTGTTAGCAAGATCTTCAAGAGCTGCAAGATAACTAACATGAGCTGTTATATCCCAATTTTTGTATGTAGTTTTTGTATTCCAATTTCTAACAGGAATACTCTGAAGATATTGATCTAATAATTGCTGTTCAGCGACGAGGTTACTTAGTATTTCTTGCATCATAATAAGTGTACTTGAGGTAAACAATTAACTCCAGTGTCAATTTGAGCAAAAAACCCTTTTTTTAAATTAAGTTTGTATTTATGATGCATTTATGAAGAAAATCTTAAAATTTGTTTTAGTGATACTTGGGTTCAGGTATGTTTTAAGACTTATGGATGAAAATGTTGATATTAAGATTCAAATTAAGAAACTTAGAAATGAATTAGCTAATTTGGAAACTGAAGATTTAGAAAACAAAATTAAAGATTTTTTTAAAAAGTACGATCCAAAATTTAAAGATCAAGAAGAAAATCAAGAAGATTTTTAAAGTAAATAATCAATGTGGAGATTACTAGGGAAGTCAGCACATCTCTGGCCAGAATGGCTTTATAAGATAGTTTCAAAAATCCACTCTAAAATTATAAAATTTAATCACTCCTTTTTAGGTGAAAAAATAATAGGTGATCACATTCTTTTACTTGAAACTATAGGTAGTAAAACAAATCAAGTTAGAAAGACACCTTTAACTTACGCTAATTGCGAAAATGATTATATAGTTGCAGCTTCTTACAGCGGTAATGATAAAACACCAGACTGGTTTTATAATCTATCTTCCTCAAATCCATTTATAACAATTAATAATGAAAGATTTGAAGCTACTTATGAATTAATAGAATCCTCTGATAAAGAATATTACTGGAGTTTATTGGATGAAGTCTATCCAACTTTTCAAATGTATAGAAAAAGAACTGATAGAGACATACCTCTAATTAAATTTTCTAAAGTTGAGGCTTTATAGACGGCCCTTTTCTAACTATTGTGTTCCATAAAGTTTTGTAATGATCTAAGTCTTCTTTATTAACATGAGGTAGTACAAAGTTTTCCCAAGTGTCTTTTAGAGGGTCAGATGATTCTGCATAAACATCTAAGCCTATAGGGATTCTCTCTACAATTGTTCTTAAACTCATAGGTGTTTCTATATTGATACTTATATCATCTGACATAAATGAGTTATTAATTTCTGTTGCTAGTTTAATTATTAAATCTCTGTATTCTTTTTGAAGCTTCGGATATCTTTTTTCAAAAATAGTATTTAGCTGTTCTTTATTTGGGAAAGGCTTATCCCATATAACCCACCTATCCGCAAAAGCTTTATTTAATGACTGGGTACCTGCATAATCTCTTAAACTAGTTGGGTTCATTGTTCCAAAAATATAAGTATCTTCTCTTAGCGAAAGCACTTCTCCGTTTGGGAGCTCTAACTTTCTGTGTCTATCAAGTAATGAATGTAGAGCAAATAAAACTTCAGGACCCGCTGCATTGAGCTCTGATAAATTTACAATTGCTGGTCCTCTCAATGCTCTTGTTAATTCACCATCTTGCCATCTACTTTCGGTCCCACCCTTACCATCTCCATACAACTGAACAGATCCTAAAAGTGTTACGTCTCTAACCTCTCCAGATAAAGGAATTCTGTAATACGGAAACTTAAGTTTTGCTGCGAATTGTTCTATATCATGATCCTTTCCTGTACCCATATGACCCATCAGTGCAATGTGTATAGGTATTTCATTATTAAATGATTTACTTTTTGAATTCATAACCTGAGCAAGTCTATATTGCATTCCTAGGTCTACATAGAATTCATCTACTTCTGGAATTCTGTTACTTCTTGAGTCAAAATCATCTTGTTTTTTATCTAATTTGCATTCTTCTATTTCAACAGATTGTTTCTCATTATCAGGATTTACAAATTTTTTCTTACCCATTAGGCAACTCCAGATGTTAATTTAATGTTTTTTATAAGTATATCCTTTGTGATGTTTACTATGGAATGAATTAATTGTTCAGGTTTTTCAATTTGTACATTATTAATATATTCTCTCCATGAACCTCTACTGCCTATTCCTATTCCGATTACATCGACTCCATTTTTAGTTGCAAAGTTTATACTATTTTGAAGTTCATTCAACGATCCTCTAGTCATACCGTCTGAAAGTACAACTAACATCTTTGTATTCGATGGATGATTTAACAATCTTTTTGTTGCATGCATGATATTTATTTCATCGATGTTAGTCCCTTTTTCAAACATGCTTACAGGGGGAATTGAATCTTCACTTATACCAATATCTATTGAATCTCTTAAATTTCTTGAAAATTCTATCAGACCAATAAATTGTTGATAGTTCTCTCTCCATGAATCTTTAAATTCTTTAATAAAATAATGATTTGCGGTATTGTAAAGTTCCTGAGCTGAAGAACCGTAAGTTCTATTTAACATTGAAGAAACTGCAAATTTTCTTTTATTATATGTATCTTCATTTTCAGTATGTTCTGAAGCAAAAGCTCTGTTAAAAATAGAAACTTCAAAATCAATATCAAGTTCAAAACATATTTGCGATAAGTAACTAGCACCAATTAATGCTGAGGCTAGAGACCAAGGATGAAGTTCTTCTTTGTTTTTTTCAATCATCGAACCACTTCCATCAATTAAAAGAGATATTGCATATGACTTATTGGATAGTCGCTGTTTCTGCTCAAACATTCTTTCGTATCTTCCAGAGGCAAGCATGATTGGAACATGTGGAGATAAGTCTCCTTGATCAAATCCACTAATTCTTTGCCTTTTTTGGTTGTGTATAAAGTAGGGTTTTATCTTGTTTGTAACTTTATAAATAGGTAAATTCCACTGTTGTAGTAACGATTCGTATGTTTCAAGACCATTCTTGAATAAATTTTTAAAATTATCAGGTATTCTATTTTCTACAACTTTCGCAGTATTTCCTGATGGAAAATAGATAGTAGTTGATGCTCCTACTTTAGAAATATGATCATCCATAAGATTTAATTTGTCATCAGTTGTTTTAGACTCCGTCTGACCAAGGAACTTCTGAAGAGTATTACCTGTTGTTACATTGTTAGAGGAGGGGATAAGAACCTTGTTTAAGTCATTCACTACACTTTCATCAAGCGATTCTTCAATTTCTTTTTGTTCTCCTAGTGTGTAGTTGTCTAAGTCTGGAAGAATATTGTACCGTTTACATATATCAACCATCTGAACTGTTGCTTCAATTAATTCAGATACATTCACATCCTCATAATTTAAAGTTTTTAAAATATGCAAAGATTCGTTTAACGAACTTACTACTGGCTTTTTATAATTTTCAAACTCAGGATCTATATAAGAAGTAATTGAGTGAAAAAGTAATGATAGGTACTGACTAAAATTACCAAGCTTTTTTATCTCAGAAAACGACTCAGTATAAATATCTTCAAGAATAGAATTTAGACCTTCGTATTGTTTAACAAAGATTTTTTCTTCGATTGAATGAATTAGAATATCAAAAACATATTTTCCAAAGGGTCCTGTGAGAATTTCCAGAATGTCATCAATATCTTCTACATCATCCAGTTCTTCAGGGAATAGCTTGTTTATAGATTCAGGGTCTAGAGTGTAATTATTTGTTGCATGTATAGCTTCGTGAACAACAGTACCAATCATAACCTCATCTCTATCAAGATTTGTTTTTGAGATTGTATTAACAAGTATTGATGGATTTATTACAATATCATTCTTGCTGTTAGATTTTGATCTTCCATATCGAAGTGATAAATCATCATTTTTCATTTGAGTTTGCAGTAATCTCGTAATAGCAGGTCTGATCTTTTCAAAATCTTCAACTATTTGAGCTTCGATGTTTTTTTTCTTTGAATTCATCTAATTATCATTATCATTAACAACTATAAGTATAAGGAATTATCAAAGATGAATGAAATCGCTCAAAAGACTGTTTTGATATCAGGTGGAGCAGGCTCAATGGGCCAACTTGTTTCAGATTACATAAGCTCTAGAAACGATTTTATCATGACAGCAATTCATGATCCTAATTATGATGGACAAGAATATAAAATCTATAAAGATTTAACAAATATAGAAGAAGATATAGTCGTAGAGTTTTCGCCTGCTTCAGTAATAAATAAAAATATAGAAAAACTATTAGATTCAAATGCTGATCTAATAATTGGATCATCCGGAGTAAGTGCAGAAATGTTGTCAAAATTAAAAAAAACAACAGATAGAAAAATAATTGTTATTCCAAACTTTTCAATAGGCGCTGCTTATCAAAAGCTTTTCGCAGCATCACTATCTGAAAATTTTGATTCAGTAAATATAACTGAAAAACATCATGGTAAAAAACAAGATGCACCATCTGGAACTGCTATCGATTTAGCAAATTATTTACCATCAGAATTAATCTCTCACGAAAAAAATGGAGATTTTTATAAAACTAACAAAGTCAACAACAAAAATATTTATTCATTGAGGGACGATATATTTCTAGCTGAACAAGAAGTAGATTTCGAAAATGAATATGAATCTTTTAATTTAGATCACAAAGTAAATGATAGAAGAGCATATCTCTACGGTGTAAAAGTTGTACTTGATCTTTATGATGATTTGCAAGGTTTTAGTCTAGGTTTAGAAAATTTAATAGCTAAAAAGATTAATATCTAATTATGAGCGATTTCGGAAAGCTATTAACAGCAGTAATAACCCCATTTGATTCCAATGGTGTGCTTAGCACTGATACTTTGTGGAGACTATGCAGAAAATTAATTCATGAAAAATCTGATGGATTAGTTTTATCAGGAACTACTGGAGAGTCTCCAAATTTAACAAAAGAAGATAGAAAAATCATTTATTCAACTGCCAAAGATTCAGTTGGAGACAAAGCAAAGATAATTGCTGGTACTGGTACATACTCAACTAGAGAATCTATAGAGTATACAAAAATGGCAAATGACCTAGGTGTAGATGGAATTATGATTGTTACACCGTATTATTCAAAACCATCACAAATTGGAATTTTGCAACATTTTGAACAGATTTCAAAAAATACTGATTTGCCAATTATGGCTTACAATATTCCTGGAAGAACAGCAACTCTAATAGAAATTGACACTTTAGAAAAACTTGTTGATGATATCGGAATACATTCGATAAAAGATGCAGTAGGGGATTTAAATTTTTCTAAAACTGAACTAGAAGTACTTAAGGACAAAGTTGATATCTATTCGGGTAATGATGGTGAGACTATAGAGTTCATGAAGATGGGTGGAAAAGGTGTAGTCTCTGTTGCTTCACATGTTGTTGGAAATGAAATTTTTAATTTAATAAATCATGTTCTTAACGATGAGATTGAATCTGCTGAACAATTGCAAAATCAACTTTTACCTTTTTTTGATTTATTATTTGAAGAACCTAGTCCAGGTCCAGTCAAATACTTACTTACAGAAACTTGGGAAGATGTTGGATCACCTCTAATGCCTATCACTAACGTTTCAGACGATTTAGCGAGTAAATTATTAGAAAATTTCCGAAAAATTAAGAATAATTAAACTTTTTCTACCTTTTTTTATGGTATAATATCTCCGTGGCTGTAAAGACATCCACTCGCAAAAGGGTGAATGGGCGTAAGCGGGTGTCTAAACAAAACAAGTTAATAAATGTAGACAGGGCAGTAACTACACTTAAATCTACAACTTCTAGTACTTTATCTAAATTCGTCCAATCGTATCAAGCAGTAGCGATATTTATGTTTACATTTGCTGCGTTAATTACGCTATCTATATTTCAAAAAGGCGGTCCTGTTGGAGAAATCGTTTACAGAACTCTTGAATGGTGTTTTGGTTATGGAATTTATGCAATGCCTGTACTTTTCTTATACGGTTCAGCAATATTGATTCGTGATAAAGAAATAGTAAAATCACAAAAAGTTTTAATTGGAACTTTTTGGGTACAGATAATCTCTTCAGCTGCTTTTCATTCTCTTATTCATTCTGAGCCTGTACCAATTAGTGCTGGATCTGAATTAATAACTAAATCTGGTGGTCACATATCAGCATTTATTGTTCATCCATTAACCAATTTTTTTGGTTTGGAAATGACACATACTCTACTCTTAATCGGACTAGTTATGTCAGTTTTATATATGACTGATATTGAATTGAAAGATCTTATTGGAGGAGTACAGGCAGTTTTCAAATATATTTATAAATTTATTTACGCATTCTTTTTGGCTAGAAAGGAAGCAAATAATTTACAATTTGAAAATATTTTAGATACTAATGAATCCTCAACAAAGAATGAAACTGTTAAAAATATCGATAGTGGAAAAAATAAACTAAAAGAAAAAGTAGAAAATGTTTCAAATTTTACAGATTTCAAACAAAAAAAAGTTAAATCAATCTCAAAAGTTAACAATAAGACTAAATCCTCTAAAGATTATAAATTACCACCGGTAAGTTTGTTGAAACAAGGTTCATCTCTGTCTACATCTAAAAAATTGTTACAAGAGACGGCTAAGGATTTAACTCAATTATTAAATGAACACGGAGTTGAAGCAGAGCTAACAAATGTTGTTCCTGGACCTACTGTCACTAGGTATGAAATCGAACTAGCACCAGGTGTAAAAGTTTCAAAAGTCACATCATTATCTCATGATATTGCATACGCATTAGCAACTCCAGATGTCAGATTGCTTGCTCCTATTCCTGGTAGAAGTGCAATAGGAATAGAAATACCGAATAGACAAAGGAAACTCGTATCGCTAGGAGATGTATTATCTTCTAGTGAAGCTACTAAATTAACTCATCCACTTAATGTTGGATTAGGTTTAGATATTGCTGGTAAACCTAGGCTTTTGAATCTTTCAGAATTACCACATGTTTTAATTGCAGGTCAAACTGGTGCTGGTAAATCATCCTGTATTAACTCTATAGTTACTTCATTATTGATTCGCACCAACCCTGATGATGTCAAAATGGTTATGGTTGATCCTAAGAGGGTTGAATTAGGTCAATACAATGATGTACCTCATCTACTCACAAAAGTTATAACTAATCCTAAAAAAGCTGTTGATGCATTAAGTTGGGCAGTAGCAGAAATGGATAGAAGATATGACTTGCTTGCAGACGGACAAGTTAGAGATATCAATGGTTATCATGAAAAATTTGATGCAGGATTGCTCGATGAAGATAAGTTCGATCGATTTCCTTATATAGTTTTGTTCATTGACGAATTAAATGATCTAATGATGGTAGCAGGAAGAGAAGTTGAATCAGCAATTGTACGTTTAGCTCAAATGGCAAGAGCAATTGGAATTCACCTAGTAGTAGCTACACAAAGACCTTCAGTAGATGTTATTACTGGAGTCATGAAAGCTAATATTCCATCTAGGCTAGCTTTCTCAGTTGCTTCTACTACAGACTCAAGGGTCATACTTGATCAATCTGGAGCAGAGAAACTTATAGGTTTAGGAGATATGTTAGTTGTGACCGCCTCAAACCCAAGACTTGAACGAATTCAAGGTGCTTGGGTAACTGAAGGTGAAATTAAAGATGTTGTTTCATGGGTTAAAGATCAAAAAGAAGCACAATACAATCCTGCAGTTACAGAGGAACAGAAGAAATCTATCACTTCCTCTGAAGAAGATTTTGGCGAAGATGAAGAGTTAATTGCTACAGCTAAAGAGCTTGTTATAAGATCACAATTAGGCTCTACATCAATGCTTCAAAGAAAACTTAGAGTAGGATTTGCAAGAGCAGGAAGATTAATGGATATTCTTGAAGCTCAGGGTATTGTTGGTCCTTCAGAAGGATCAAAAGCAAGAGAAGTTTTGATTACTGTTGAAGAATTTGAAACAGGTAATTTATCATCAATTGAGGAACAAGATGATAATCAAGATTTATCTATTGAAAGTTCTGATTCTGAAGATGATGAATCTTGGTACGAATAACTAAACTTTTATTTCTCTACCCTTAATTATCCTTCTTCTAATAGCCGCAGAAATTGTATCTACGATTAACACCATAAGTATTGTTACTACTAATACTGTGCCTGCTCGAGGAAAATCTCTAAAACGTAATTGATTAATTAATTCTGCTCCAACACCACCTGCACCAACAACGCCTAAAACTGCAGATGCTCTTAAATTAATTTCAAATCTATATAACCAATAAGATGTTATTGTCGGCATAACTTGTGGTATTACTCCAAAAAAAAGTTCATTTAACTTGCTACCGCCAGAAGACTTGATCGATTCAAGAGGACCTTCATCAATTCCTTCAATCACTTCTGAAGATAATTTTCCTAATGTACCAATAGAATGTATTCCAACAGCTAATGTTCCAGTTAAAGGACCAAGTCCTGTTATAGGTAAGAGCACAAAAGCTAAAATCAATTCAGGAAAAGCTCTAATTACATTAAGTACCTGCTTAGTTGCTCTGCTGAAAGAATTTAAAGAAACATTATTAGCTGCTAAAAAAGATATTGGAAAACTAAATATTGCGCCAATTACAGTTCCAGCCCAAGCAATGAAAAGGGATTCGCCGACTTTTGGAACTATTCTGTCAATAGCCTCTTGTGATAAATCTAGAGGGAACATTGCAGTTACAAGTATCCAAACCTTACTAGGAGCTGTTAAAAATCTCTCTGGTGTAATCTCCAGACCTGAAGCGGACCAAATTGATCCTGCAACAATTAAAACTGTTATTAGGTACTTTAATATTCTTTGATTTATCGGTTGCTTAGGTATGTTCATAAAATTTTTCTTCTTAACCAAACGCTAAATTGTTCGATAGCAATTACTGCTACAAGAATTAAAACAATTATTGGCGATATTCTATCAAACCTTAAGAAGATTCTTTGGGTCTCAATTATCCTACCTACACCACCAGCACCAACTAGTCCTAAAATAACGGATGCTCTAATACAAAGTTCAAAAATATATAAAAAATAAGCTGTAAAGTTTGGAAGAATTTGTGGAAGTGCAGAAGTAAAAACAGCTTGATTGTGTTTAGCACCACTTGCTTTAGCTGCTTCCAAAGGTCCTAGATCAATACTATCAATTGTCTCTGATAATAATTTCCCCATGATTGCCATAGAAAACATTACTAAGGCAAGTACTCCTGCAAATGGCCCTAACCCAACAGCAACTGTAAAAAGCATTGCCCAAAATAAGTCTGGAATAGTTCTAATGAAATTAAGAAAAGATTTATAAATTAAATAAGTAACTGTTGTTTGATTAGTTGCCCTAGATGCATAGAAAGAAAGAGGTAAAGCAATAAAACAACCAAGAATACTCGCGAGAATTGCAATCTGTATAGTTTCTAGTAAAGCTTGAGAAGCATTTTCGATTGCCCATTCCCACTTAGGGTTAAATAATGTATCTGTTACAAGTTTTCTATTTTCCCAATTTCTTTTGAAGTCTTCTATATTAAATCCAACTTGAAAAAAAGAAAAAATAGTCAGGGCAATAGCGAATGGATAGCCAATTACTGTTAGTAAAGAAGGTAAAGGCTTCTTGGGTACTTTAATCATCATCTCCTAATAAATCCGAAGATTTTATTGCTCTACCATAAATATTTTCAAAATCTTTATCGCTAACATCGTTAACTTTACCGTCGTACACAAGTTCTCCATCTTTGAGACCGATTAATCTTTCACCAAATTCTTTTGCGAGGTCTAAGAAATGTAAATTAACAATTGTCGTAATGCCTAGTTCCTGGTTTATCTCTTTTAAGTACTTCATTACAACCCTAGAGGTTATGGGATCCAATGATGCTACCGGTTCATCTGCTAACATCACTTTGGGTTTTTGTGCAAGAGCTCTAGCAATTCCTACTCTTTGTTGCTGACCACCTGACAAATTCGATCCTCTAACGTATGCTTTTTCTAATATTTCTACTTTGTTTAATGATTCAAATGCAATTTCTTTATCATCTTTCGGCCACAATCCAAATATAGAACGAAGTGAAGAAACTTGGCTTAATCTTCCGGTTAAAACATTTTTTAATACAGATGATCTATTAACTAAATTGAAAGTCTGAAAAATCATTCCTATATCTGATCTAATAATTTTTAGTTCTTTTTTTGAGGCATTGGTAACATTTCGAGAATCAACAATTACTTCTCCTTCAGTGGGTTTCACTAAGTTATTAACAGTTCTTAACAAAGTTGATTTACCCGCTCCAGACATACCTACAATGATGACAAAGTCACCCTCATCTATATCCAAAGAAACATTATTTAATGCTTTTACTCCACCAGGGTATGTAACACTTACGTTTTTAAATTCAATCATAATTTTCAAAAAAAAACTAGGGCAGTAATAACTGCCCTAGTTTTATATTAATTAGTCGTCGTAAAGACCAAATTCTTCAGCTGCTTCTCTAACCACATCAAACTCTGAGTTTTCTGCAGGTACTAAATCAGTCCATCCATAAATTTCATCCATTATGGCTCTTCCTTCTTCAGTAGCAATGTATTCAGCTAAAATATCATAAATTTGCTGTTTAATATCTTCAGGCAAATCTGTTCTAACTGCAATCACATCATTTGGTATTTCTTCTGTAATTGCAAATGCTATGACCTTTTCACCTACATCAGCATTTGTTTTTCTTAATGTTCTTCGTGCGTCATCATATGTAACACCAAACTTAGCATCACCATTATAAAGACCAGCAATAACACCATCATGTGAACCAGCAAATCTTTGAGTTATATCACTTGTATAATCTATACCTGCTTTTTTAAGTTGTAGAGATGGATATAAGTATCCTGATGTTGAACCTTCTTCAACAAAAAGTACTTCCTCTCCCAACATAACAGACAGATCTGCTTCGCAAGCAAGTCCTGGACTGGTAGTAACACCATCTCGAACTTCAGGGATTAACCCAGCATCACCAAATCCCCAACCTACCTGTAAAGCTTTTACATCAGGTGGAGTTGTTTCTGAACCAGTTACTAGAGTTGGTACACCATTGATATTTTCAAAAGCACCTATAACTGGTGGAGAATCACAAACACTTGCATCTGTTGTCCAGAATGTTCCGTGATACGATCCAGAACCATACCTTACTGATTTAGCAATTGCTTCAAATCTTCTTGGAAATGCTTCCATTGCTGTTACATAACCTAAAGTTGCAAAAGCACCTACGTCAGCTTGACCAGATCCCATTGCAACTAGTAGACCTGAGTAGTCACTTGTTACAAATCCTTCGACTTCAATACCCAAACCATCAGTCAAAACTTTCATCATTGGTTGAATGTTGTCTAATAATTCGGCTTGTTCCGCGCTAGGTACAAAGCCAAAAACAATTTTATCTAAAGTTGGCGCAGCAGTAGTTGCTGGAGCCTCTAAAGTTTCGACTTCTTCCGTAGCAACGGGTTCTTCTACAGTCTCTTCAGCAGAACCACCACAAGCAGTAGCTACTAATGCAAGACAGAGTAGAAGTAGTAATGATTTTTTCATCATTATCCTCCGCTAGCTTATAATCCCATATTACATATTTAGGATTTAAGGTTCTTAAATTAAGTTAAAAATTTGTAAACTTTATTTCGCCAAAATCTCTAAAAATTACTTCACCATTTGTATCTAGAATTAAAGTTATAGGCTGTCCAACTACTTTAAAATAATCTCTTAATTGAGGAGTGGAAAAACCAATTCTTAATTTACCTTCTAAGTTTTCATCTACCCACTCTAAAGTTGGACCATACTCACTGTGAGCAAGAGCAATAACATCATATTCTTCTTGTAGATTTTCTAATTCAGCTTCTAGGACAGGCAACTCCTGTCTACAAACACTTCAGTAATCTGCCCAGAAGACAATTATTGTTTTTTTGTTTGTGAAGTCTTCAGAATCTTCAACAAGATCTGAATTTATAAATGAAAAAGAGCTATCCGAAACTACATTAATGGGTTCTACACTTTCAACTTCAGCACCCTGTGAACAGGCTATAAAAACGAGGAAAATTAATATAAATCTTTTCATGAAATAATCATAATATGATTGAATAATAACTTTGCTATTGTGAATACTGTGAATATAGCACTATTAAGCGTTGGTACAGAATTATTGTTAGGTGATACTGTTAACACAAATCTATCGTCTCTAGGCCAAACACTTTACAACAATGGTTTTATATTATCTTCTGAAGTTACTGTACCTGATAAAAAAGAAATCATAAAAGACGAGTTCTTAAAATTATTCGATAAAAATGATGTAATTATCTCATGTGGGGGAATTGGCCCAACAGAAGATGATTTTACAAAAGAAGTTATTTGCAGTGCTTTAGAGATAGATTTAGAAGTTGACGAAGAGCACTTATCTTGGATGAAATCTAGATGGGAAGCAAGAGGTTTCACTATGCCAGAAACAAACATAAAACAAGCTCAAATCCCTGTGGGATCAACAAAATTGATCAACTCTCAAGGAACAGCTCCAGGGATACTAATAAAACATAGTGGAAAATATATTTTTATTCTTCCTGGTCCTCCCAGAGAATTTAATCCTTTAGTAATTGATGAAGTTGTACCTTTATTAAAAGATAATTTTTCCACTACTAATAAAGAATATGAGTTTGTTTTATTTTTTAATCAAGCAGAATCATCATTAGCTGAAGAAATTAATAAATTTAAACCTGAAGGATTAGATTTAGCTTACTTAGCAAGTAAAGGAGTTATTAAACTCAGATATGATAAAAATTCAATTGATGAAGTTAATCTAAAAGAATTTTTAACACATTTAGAAGATACCTTTAAAGATTCAATAATTGGTTATCAAAACATTCCTGCTTCTAAAGCTTTATTTAATTTATTGAAAGAAAAGAATTTAACTTTATCTTTAGTCGAAAGCATAACGGGAGGTAACTTATCCTCTGAAATAATAAATTACCCTGGAGCCAGTTCAATATTATTAGCTGCGAATACTCTATATTCTAATGAAGCTAAGAAAGAATATCTTTCTGATGATATTTCAGATGATTGGGAGACATTGTCTAAAGAACTTTCAGAAAAATCAATTAAAAAGTATAAATCTTCGATTTCTTTAGCCATACTCGGGGAAGCAGGGCCTATTCCTTCAAGTAATTACAAAATTGGAGAAATATTTATTGCAATTTCTAACAATAAGGAAACAGTAAATTTCTACCATAAATTAAGGGGTAGCAGAGAAGATATTATTAATAGAGCAGTAAATAATGCAATTTGGGACCTAATTAATTTTATTAAATAGTTGTATTCGAACATATGTTCGATTAAAATATGTCATAGTAAGATGTTTTAATATATTTTAATTATTGTTATTAAAGGAGTTAAAAATGGATAAAGACAGGGCAAAAAAACTAGATACAGTTTTTTCTCAAATCGAAAAACAATTCGGCGAAGGCTCACTTATGAAACTTGGTGCCGAACAAGTAAAAAAAATACCAGCAATTTCAACGGGAGCATTATCAATTGATTTAGCATTGGGAATAGGTGGTGTTCCAAAAGGTCGAGTAATAGAGATTTATGGACCAGAGAGTTCAGGAAAAACAACACTTTCATTACATATTGCAGCTGAAGCGCAAAAAGCTGGTGGAGTAGCAGCTTTTATTGATGCCGAGCATGCATTGGATCCTATTTACGCAAGTGCATTAGGTGTAGATGTTGATGAATTATTAGTCTCACAACCAGATACTGGTGAACAAGCTTTAGAAATTGCAAATATGCTCATTGATTCTGAAGGAGTTGATGTAGTTGTTATTGATTCAGTAGCAGCACTTGTACCACAAGCAGAAATTGATGGTGAGATGGGTCAATCACACGTAGGATTACAAGCAAGATTAATGTCTCAAGCTTTGAGAAAATTAACTTCATCAATAAATAAAACACAGACAACAGTTATATTTATAAATCAAATTAGAGAAAAAATTGGAGTAATGTGGGGTTCACCTGAAACAACAAGCGGCGGTAGGGCATTAAAGTTTTATGCTTCAGTTCGTATTGATATTCGCAGGATTGAAACTCTCAAAATTGGTGCCGAGATGATTGGTAATAGAGTAAGAGCTAAAATTGTAAAAAACAAAGTTGCTCCACCATTCAAAGAAGCACAATTTGACATTATGTTTGGTCAAGGAATATCAAGAGAGGGCTCTTTACTAGATGTAGGCGTAGATCACGGAATAGTAAGAAAAGCAGGAGCATGGTTTACTTATGATGAAGTCCAACTTGGACAAGGTAAAGAAAATTCAAAACGTTTTCTTAGAGAGAATGCAGATATTGCATTACAATTAGAAACCGATGTTTATAAAGCTGTAGGTTTAATAGAATCTGAATCCAATGAAGACATTTCAGAGGAAGAAACAGAAGATACTACTTCCGAGTAATAAATTTAAAAATTAATTAAATTTTAATTTTATACTCTACATGTGGACCAATTAGTAGAAATAAAATCAAAAATACAGATTAACCCTTCAAGGGTTGGTAAGAAATATTTTGTAAAAACTTTTGGTTGTCAAATGAATGAACATGATTCAGAAAGAATTTCTGGCATGTTTGAGTTAGATGGTATGTCAAAAGCTATATCTGAAGAATATGCCGATGTACTTTTTGTAAATACTTGCACCATTAGGGAAAACGCTGATGACAAACTTTATGGTACATTAGGACAACTAAAACAATGGAAATCACAAAAAGATAACAGGAAACTACTTGTTGGTGGATGTGCAGCACAAAAAGATAAAGAACTTGTAAGAGAGAAAGCTCCATGGGTAGATGTAGTTATTGGTACTCATAATTTAACTAATGTAGTTGATTTATTAAATAGATCAGAAGATTGGGGCCCTTTAACTGAAATAATTGATGAGATTGAAACTCTTCCTACAGAAGCACCCTCAATACGTGAATCAGAGTATTCAGCATGGGTAACAATTCAAATAGGATGTAACAATTCTTGTACTTTTTGTATTGTTCCATCAGTGAGAGGACAGGAGATAAGTAGAAGGCCTAGTGATATTGTAAATGAAGCTAAAAAATTGGTTGATGAAGGAGTTAAAGAAATTACGTTACTGGGTCAAAACGTAAATTCATATGGTAGAGATTTAAAAATTGAAGGAAAAGCAAGACCATACTTTTCACAACTATTAGAGCAACTAAATGATATAAAAGGATTAGAAAGAATTAGATTTACATCACCACATCCTAAAGATTTCAAGGCAGAAACTATTGAAAGTGTTAAAAAATTAAAAAATGTTTGCAACCAAGTTCACGTACCCCTTCAAAGTGGTAGTTCTAATATTCTCTCAAAAATGCATAGAGGCTACAACAAAGAGAGATTCATTGAAAAAGTAGATATGATAAGGAAAATTATCCCAGATGTATCTTTAACTTCAGATATTATTGTTGGATTTCCCGGAGAGACTGAAAAAGATTTTCAAGACACTTTAGACGTAGTTGAATATTCCAAATTTGATTTGGTTTATATGTTTAAGTTCTCACCCAGACCTGGAACTTTAGCTTATGATATGAAAGATGAATTTATAAGTAATGATGTTATAAATGATAGATTTTTAAGATTAAAAGATTTGCAAACAGATATAAGTGAAAAAAGATATAAAAGATTTCTAAACACTGAACAAAAACTATTAATTGAAAAAACTTCTAAAAAAAATTCTGAAATATTCACTGGAAGAATTGATGGGGGGCAGTTAACCCATATATCAAAAGACAATATTTCAGTTGGTGATATTGTCAATGTAAAGATTGTTGATACAACTCCATTTTATTTAAAGGCAGAACTTTTATAATTGTTATATTTTTTAACTGGAATAACTGCATCAGGTAAAAGCAATTTAGCACATAAGATTGCATTAGAGAAAAATATGTCTATTTTATCTGTGGATTCAATGGCAGTATATAAAGGATTAGACATCCTTACAGCGAAACCAACAGATGTTATGCAAGCGCAGGTAAAATATTATGGTCTTGATATTGCTGATCCTGATCAGAATTTCTCGATTATTGATTATTTGAATTACTTAATAGATCAAGATATTCCTGAAAAAACTTATAGTGAAGACATTTTAGCTGTCGGCGGATCAGGTCTTTACATAAAAGCTATGATAGATAGATACGAGTTCAGACCTACAGATCCAACAATAAGATCTGAATTAGAACAGTTGAATTATGATCAATTAATAAAATTTCATAATCTAAACAATATTCCTATTCCAGATATTGAATTAAACAAAAGAAGGCTAATGAGAAATATTGAAAATTTTATGCTTGATGAAGCAAAGTATGTATTTCCACAATTAAATTTACCTAATGGATCAGTTGGAGTATTTTGGAATCACCCAAATTATAAAGAAAATATTGAGAAAAGAACTAAACAAATGATTGCTGACGGCTTACTTGATGAGATTAATTCAATTTCTTATCCATCAAAGACTGTTTTACAAGCCATTGGATTAAATTTATCAGAAGATATAGAAGAAAATATTAATATAAAAACAAAAAGACTTGGTAAAAAACAAATTACATGGTTTAAAAAAGAAGACCGATTAAAAATGATTAATAGTGAAAACCCAGATGATGTATACAAAGATATAATGGAAATCATAAATGAGTAACTTTGCTTATATGTCTGGAACCGGTAATGACTTTCTTGTTGGTGAATATGACGGACCTGTATCTGATATTCAAATTATTGCTTTAGTAAGTGATTCAGAGTTTGATGTAGATGGAGTTATATTTGTTGAACAAATCGATCAATTAACAGTGAAAATGCATTACTTCAATAATGATGGCTCTAAAGCTGAATTATGTGTTAACGGTGTAAGATGCGTAGCTAAATACTCTCTTGATAATCAATTTGTTACAAATAATGAGTTTGTGGTTATTGCTCCGGTATCTGATATAAAAGTTAGCGTAAATGATAATACCGTTGAGTTGTTGGCACCTATTCCTGAATACAACGAAAAACATATTGAAATAAACAATCATAAAGGAATTGTATCTACTGTAGGTAACCCACATTTCATGGTTGAAGTGAATAATGTTGAAAACTTTGAGCTCGAAGACTTATATCAGTTAGTAAATAATAATGAAAATTTTGCATCTGGAGTTAATTTAGAAATTTACGAAATTATAAATAACGAATATGTAAAAGCTCGAGTATATGAAAGGGGAGTTGGGGAGACAGATGCATGTGGATCTGGTGCATTATGCATGTTTAACTACCTCTCAAAAACCAACAGAATTGCAACAAACGGATACATTCTTTATCCTGGCGGAGAACTTAATTTAAGATTTGAGAACGAAGAATTATATTTATCCGGAGAAGTTATATATCTCTAAATAAACTAACAACTTTACCAATAGGTTGAATATTTGAATTTACTTCCTGATTTTCGTAGCTTTTATTAGCTGGTATTAGATACCTTTTACCTGAAATGCTATCTAGAAATTTTACTGTAGCTTCTGTTTCATTTATCATAAATGCACCTATATCACCATTTTTTGGTTCTATTCCTTTATCAATAACAACAATATCTTCATGATAAATTCCTGCATCTACCATAGAATCACCATTAATTTTTAAAGCAAACAAGTTGTTATTAAACTTTTCTTGTGGGACAGATATTTCACCAATTTTGTTTTCTTCAGCCAACAGTGGCGCTCCAGCTGCAATTTCTCCAACTACAGGTACTGATTTAAAACTAGTCATTAATCTATTGCTAGTAAGTGTCCTAGATTGATTTGCTTTTTTATTTAATAGACCTTTTTCAATTAAATTATTTAAATGATATTGGACAGAACTTGTAGATTTTAGATTTACCTCTTCTGCTATTTCTCTGATTGAAGGAGAGTAGCCCTCATTTTCAAGTTTATTTTGGATAAATTGCAATATTTCTTGTTGCTTATTCAATTTCATAATTAATTATAACATAAATTAGAACAAATGTTCGAAAAAAAATGTCTTACCTCTTTTTTATATTTAAAATATGAAAAATTTTATAAAACTTTTTGTAATTATGTACTTTTTGAGTGGATTTGTCATTAATTTTGTAAAACAACCATTAAATTCAAATAATTCTGATCAAGAAATTACAACAATTCAGTACAAAATTAGGTCAGGGGATACATTATGGGACATTGCTGATAATTTTAATCCATCAAATAAGGAAAATTTTATAAATGAACTCATGATTATTAATAATTTAGATTCATATCTTTTAGAAGTTAACAAAATTTTAGTTATTCCGATAAATATTTGATACAACATTTAGATCTAATTATAATAAATACTATATATGGTATGTCCTTATTGTAATAAGCAAGAAACAAATGTTGTAGACTCTAGAAAAAACAATGAAGGTAACTCGATTCGAAGAAGAAGAGAGTGCCCAAAGTGTAATTTGAGATTTACTACTTATGAAAAAGCAGAAATCGGTCTCTTTGTCCAAAAAAGAAGTGGTGAATTGCAAGAATTCAACTATGAGAAACTATTCAAAGGTATAGAAAATGCATTTGGTGGTTTAGATCTTAATGAAAAGCAACTAAAAACCCTTGTTGATAATATTTACAATGAAATTAAGGAAAAAGGTGCAAAAATTAAAAGTGAAGTTATTGGTGAAACAGTACTAAGTCATCTTAAAGAAACAAACAAAGTAGCATACTTAAGGTTTGCTTCAGTTTATAAAGAATTTTCAGATGCATCTGACTTTGAAAAAGAAGTTGCAGAGTTATAGATTAAGGCAAATCTTCGAAATTATTATAAGCATTCAAACTTTTATTATTAAAATCTTCCAATGAATTTTCAAAAGCTTTAATTTCTGTTGATTTATTCAAATTAATTGCTGAAACTATAGATTTAGCAACATCATATTCATTATTTCTTAACGCGGCAAGATATCTTCCATGTAAATCTTCAGCTGTTACTAGTGCTACTTCAACTAAGTTTTTGTGATTGTTAAATTCCTCTATTTCAGGTAAATTTGAAAAATTAACCTTACTTTGTGCAATAATTCCTGACAACTCAATTGTTAATTCATCTATATTAATTTGATCTTCATCAACTGGTAACTCTCCATATATAAGCACCTCAGAAATTAAAATCCTGTAAGTTATAACTAGATCAAGCTCATTAACTAGTAAAAACACATTATTTAGATTATCTATAACAGTCGATTTATTATCTAAATCATTTCTGGATTCTAGATTTGCTCTATATTCAATTAACGATGATTCAATCTGTTGTAAATTAGCACTTGCATTTGATACATCGTACTTTGAGTAAAAAGTATTAGTAGATATTTCAATCAAAGTAGGTAACAAATCTATAAGCTCATTTGAATTAGAAGTTACTACTATTGCGTCTTCAATTATTTCTGTTTGGGTGTTTCTATAATCTAAGTAACTATTTACAGAGATAAATATTACTAAAACAGTCGATAAACCTATGAAAGTTGGTAAGACCCATTGTCTACGACTTTCTAGATCAGACCATACTCTTTGAATCTGTTCAGTGATTTTAAGTGGATTGAATGTATCAGTTGGTGCTTCTAAAGAATCTGATTCTGCAGTATCTAAGTATGTCTCAATACTAGGCTTTTTAACTTCAACAATGAGATCTTCTGTTGAGGAAATTAATTCTTCAAAAGTTTGTTGTTCAGCACTTATAGATTCATCTACGATATCTACTTGATACTGTGAGGAATCTATTTCAATATCAGGTTCGAAACCTAATAAATCAAGAATTTTGATTTTATTAGATGTTTTAGTTTTATTTATTGAAAAATAATCTCTAATATTCATCATTGAAAGGCTACCACTGAAAGATAATTTTAATA
>ENA-OSEY01000740-OSEY01000740.1-marine-metagenome-genome-assembly--contig:-NODE-740-length-23190-cov-14.028772_pt1 | contig 23190 bp, 18 predicted proteins | sample MGYA00248465_ERZ534230 | MGnify/ENA primary metagenome ERZ534230 (study PRJEB26409, sample SAMN06344110) | marine metagenome | isolation source: Sea water from surface | place: Atlantic Ocean:Southern...
TCATCAGAGTATAAATTTCCCCATTCAGCAATTGCATCATCCCAGTCAGAACCCTTAGGAGCATAATTTTTCTCTTTTAGATAATTGAAAGTTACCTCATCTGGAGCAATCATTCCTGCTCTAGCTCCTCCTTCAATCGACATATTGCAGATAGTCATTCTGTTCTCCATGCTCATATTTTGAATAACATCACCTACATATTCAATGACATGACCGGCTCCACCACCAGTTCCAATTTTTCTGATTATTCCTAAAATTATATCTTTTGGTCCCACTCCGACAGATACATCTCCAATTACTTCCACTTTCATTGTTTTTGGTTTTTCCATTGCCAATGTTTGTGTAGCTAAAACGTGTTCTACTTCTGAAGTCCCTATACCGAAAGCTAGTGCTCCGAAAGCTCCATGGGTTGCTGTATGGCTATCACCACATACAATTGTCATTCCTGGTTGGGTTATTCCTTGTTCTGGCCCTATAACATGGACTATTCCTTGACGTGGATCATTAATACCAAATAATGTAACTCCAAATTCTTCACAATTAGTCTCCAAAGCTTCTATCTGAATTTTTGACAGTGGATCTTTAATTCCAAGCAATCTGTTAGAGGTTGGAACTCCGTGATCCACTGTAGCAAGTGTAAGTTCAGGATGTTTGACTGACCTTCCTGCGATTCTAAGACTATCAAATGCTTGAGGCGAAGTAACTTCATGTACTAAGTGAAGATCTATGAATACTAAATTTGTACTTTGATCAATTGAAGCTACAAGATGCTTATCCCAAATTTTTTCAAATAATGTTTTTGCCATTTCAGATATAAATTATATTATTTTTTTTTAATTTATTCTATAGAGTTGTTTTTGTTTTATTACCATTTAATTTCTACTCATTTAGAATGAATCATCATGGAAACAATTATTGAAAAGTTTTTGGAAATAGCGATTATATTAGTAGCTGCTAAATTTGGCGCAGAATTAATGAGAAGAATTAATCAACCTGCAGTAATAGGAGAGCTAGTCATCGGAATCATCATTGGTTATTACGGATTAGGACTTCTTCCACATTTTGAATCCGGAGATGTTGTATCAACTTTAGCTGAAATTGGAGTAGTCCTTTTGCTGTTTGAAGTAGGATTAGAAACTAATTTAGACGAGTTTATAGAATTAGGTTCAACTTCTCTTCTCGTAGCATTAATAGGTGTTGTAGCACCATTTGCGTTGGGTTTTGGCTCAATCTATGCACTCAATTTAGGAGGAGAAGATCAGTTTGGAATAGCTTTATTCGTAGGTGCTGCAATGACAGCAACTTCAGTGGGCATTACCGCCAGAGTGTTTGGAGACTTAGGTGCTTTAAAATCAAGAGAAGCAAAAACAATCATAGGCGCAGCAGTTGTAGATGATATTTTAGGTTTATTAATTCTAACTGTTGTTGCAGGGGTTTTAGGGAGTTCAGGAGATTTTTCAATAGTTGATCTTGGAGTAATTAGCGCAAAGGCAGTCGGTTTTTTAGTTGCAGTAGTAATTGTTGGAAGAAAGCTTTCAAAACCAATATTTAACTTCTTAGTAAAAATTCCATCACCAGGAACATTTGTAACGGGAAGCTTTATTTTTGCAATGCTTCTCGGTGCTGCAGCACACTTTGTAGGGCTTCATCCTATTGTAGGAGCTTTTGCAGGGGGAGTAGTTGCCGGTGAATCAGGTATGACTCATAGAATTAGAGATGAGATGAAGCCTTTAAACTTTTTACTCGTTCCAATATTTTTTGTTTATATTGGTTCGGAAGTGAACATTCAAACTTTAGCTTCTCTTGATGTATTTTTATACGGAATGTTGGTAAGTCTTTTAGCGTTTGTTGGTAAATATGTATCAGCTCTAGGAGCTATGGGCAAAGGATTAAATACTTCTTTAATTGGAATTGGAATGTCTCCAAGAGGAGAGGTGGGGCTGATATTTGTTGCTGTTGCTACAACTACACTATCAGACATAATTACAGGTGATATTATTTCAATTATTATTTGGATGGTAATAGTCACAACAGTAATTGCGCCTATATTATTGAATAGAATTCTGCAAAAGGTACCATTATCAGAAAGAGATGATGATGAAAGGTTTGAAACTCCAGTTGTAGAATAATTTTTACTACAAAATTGTTAAATTTTATTATTATTAATTTGTTCAAAAAAGGGGAAAATAAATGTTATTAAATTACCAGGGCTCAGTTATTGCAGCACTTTTAGGACTTGCGCTTGCTGCATATTTTGCAAATAGAATTTTATCAATAGAAGTTACAGATAATAAAGTTCAAAGTTTATCCGATGCAATTAGAAAAGGTTCTATGGCATTTTTAAAACGTCAATACTCATGGGTGAGTATTTTTGTTGTCGTTTTAGCAGTATTAATTTCCACATTAACTGAATGGGGATATCCGTGGGGATCTCTAGCATTTGTTGGAGGAGCTTTATTTTCATCTCTTGCTGGTTTTATTGGTATGAGGATTGCAACTGCTGCAAACGGCAGGACTACAGAAGCCGCAAGAGATGGCGGCACCCTAAAAGCATTACCAGTAGCGTTTAGAGGTGGTGCTGTTATGGGGTTTTCAGTTGCGGGACTTGGTTTATTAGGAGTAGCTTTAGGTTACTGGGTATTCATAGACATTATGGATCTTGAAAATGGCTATGATATTCTTGCTGCGATTGGACTTGGCGGCTCTTCAATAGCTCTTTTTGCTAGAGTTGGTGGTGGAATTTATACAAAAGCTGCTGACGTGGGTGCTGACTTAGTTGGTAAAGTTGAAGCTGGAATTCCAGAAGATGATCCAAGAAACCCAGCAACAATTGCAGATAATGTTGGTGACAATGTTGGCGACGTTGCAGGAATGGGAGCAGACCTTTTTGAGAGCTATGTTGGATCTCTAGTAGCTCCACTAGCATATGCTGCAATAGTTTTCAGCAGCACAGACGTGCTACCATCATTACTTTTCTTTCCACTAGCTGTCGGAACAATCGGCATGCTAGCATCAATTGTTTCCTCATTTTTAGTAGTCCCCAAGGAAGGAAAGCTTGCTCAGGCATTACACAGAGGAACATATTCTGCAGCAGGTCTTACTGCTATTGGCGTTTACTTTTTATCGAATGCGATGTTTTCAGATTATTCAGAAAACCCAATAGGTTTATTTATTTCTGTCATTATCGGACTATTAGTTGGAATAACTGTTGGACAAATATCTGAGTGGTTTACATCAGATCATTATTCAATTGTAAAAAATATTGCTGATCAAGCTAAAACTGGGCCAGCAACTGTAGTTTTGTCAGGAATTTCCGAAGGAATGAGGTCCGCAGCATTTTCTGTTGTTGTAGTGGTAGCAGGTGTTGGGGGAGCTTATACATCTGGTGCATGGGCTTTGGGAGAAGCTGGAGGAATATATGGTGTAGCAGTTGCAGCAATTGGCGTTTTAGCAACATTGGGAATTACAGTTGCTGTTGATGCATACGGCCCAATAGCAGATAACGCTGGCGGTATTGCTGAAATGGCTCACCTAGATCCTGAAGTTAGAAAAGCAACTGATGAATTAGATTCGCTAGGAAACACTACTGCAGCAATTGCCAAAGGTTTTGCAATCGGTTCAGCAGCAGTAACCGCTCTTGCGTTGTTCTCAGCATTTGTTCAAAGCGCTGGACTTACGGAACTAGATATTACTCAGGTTGAAGTTACCGCTGGACTGTTTTTAGGTGGAATGTTCCCATTTTTATTTGCAGCCATGACAATTAATGCTGTTGGTAGAGCAGCTTTCAAAATGATTGAAGAAGTAAGAAGACAATTTAGAGAAATTCCTGGATTAAGGGAAGGTAAAGAAGGCGTAACGCCAGAGTATGAAAAATGTGTTGATATTGCCACCACTGCAGCTTTGAAGGAAATGCTTTTACCTGGTGGTTTAGCTATTGTCCTACCACTTGCTATTGGATTTTGGAACAAAGAGGCATTAGGCGGATTTTTAGCTGGAGCACTGGTTACAGGCTTCTTATTAGCTATTTTTATGGCTAACTCAGGCGGAGCTTGGGACAATGCTAAGAAGTATATCGAAGCTGGTGGAGGAGCAGGCAAAGGTTCAGAAGAACATAAGGCTGCTGTAATTGGAGATACAATAGGTGATCCATTTAAGGATACATCTGGTCCAGCAATGAATATTGTCATTAAAGTTATGACAATTGTAAGCCTTATATTTGCATCTGCTTTTTAAATTAATTGAAAACAGTTCATTTCATAAGACATGGTGAAACTGAGCAGAATGCACAAAAAGTTTGGCAAGGACACACTGACACACCACTAAATAAAAAAGGGTTAGAACAAGCTAAATTATTATCCGAAAGGATAAGCAGCAGGGTCACGAAAGTTTACTCTTCTGATTTAAAAAGAGCGTCTCAAACAGCCTCATTTTTGTCTAGTTCTCCAGTTCTTAGAGATAATCTTAGAGAGATTAATGTCGGCGACTTTACAGGAATGTCTGTGAAAGACACCTACACTTCAAATCATGAAATTTTTCAATCCCTCCAAAATGACTCTTTTCAATTTCCTAATGGTGAGTCTGTAAAAGAATTTAAAGACAGAGTTAGGAACGAGTTAGAATACATTTTTAATCAGACTGAAGAAGATTCAGAAACTGTTGTTGTTACACACGGATTTTTTATAGGCACTGCCATAGGTTTGACATTAGGGTTTAACACATATCCTTTTCCAATAGGAGATATTACAAATACTTCAATTTCAACAATTGTGAAAAGAGAAACAGTTACACAAGTAAATAAATTTAATGATTCAATTCATTTGAGCAAAGAGAATATAGATTTTCCAGCTAAATCTAAAGATAATGCAATAACATTTATCAGACATGGGCAGACTGATTCAAATTTAGAAGGCATTTGGCAAGGTCATATAGACAACCCTTTGAATGAAACGGGAATAAAAGAGGCGAGTCTTTTAAAAGGTTTATTTAAAAATTATGATCTTTATATTTCCTCTCCATACAAAAGAGCAAACCAAACTCTTTCCTTAATCACCGAAAACAACATTGAAATTTCTGACGAGTTAACCGAGATGAATCTGGGCCAGTGGGAAGGCTTAACGACTTCTGAGATACTAAACAAGTATCAAGAAAACTTTATAGAAGCATTATTTATAAATCATAAAACTAAATATGGCATTGATGGAGAGTCAATACATGAAGCAGGAAAAAGAGTTGAAAATCTTATAAGCGATCTTGAAAAGAAAAAGTTATTAATGGCAAGCCATGGAGGAACTATTAAATCAGCAATTACAAATTTAATTAAATCTCCGGATTCAAAAGCAGCATCAGCATTTACGATTCCAAATAATCTTGGAGTTTCTTGTTTGGTACCTAAAGATAACAAATATTTTCTTTGGTCTTATAATGTAGGAAAAATAGGATATGAAAACATTAGTTATAACAAATGATTACTCACCAAAAAAAGGTGGTATTTCTACATATATTGAATCTTTTACTAAAAATTTAGATTTTGAGACCTTTATATATGCACCTAATTGGGCTGAAGGTGATAATGTAATCAAATCTAAATATAGTTTTATCTTCGCTGGAAACAGATTCGTACGTGAAATAAACGATATTGTTAATCAAAAAAATATAGAACTTATCTTACATGCTTCAAGCAACCCACAATTTTTATTAGTTAATCAACTTGAACAACTAGGGAAAAAACAATACATGATTGTTCACGGCGCTGAATTTAATATAATCAATTCAATTCCTGTATTAAAAAAAATATTGAGAAGAAGTTTTAATGCGTTAGAAAAAATATTTACTGTTAGTTTTTTTACTGCAAGAAAACTAGAAGATATTTCCGAAACGGAAATTGTTTTAATAGGAGCTGGAGTAGAGCCAAACGAGTACACAAAAGATTACTCTACTAAAGATAACCTTACAGTTGGAGTTGCCAGTAGGTTTGTATCCAGAAAAAAAATTGATTGGGTAATAGATGCTTTGCATGAATTAAAAATGGACGGAGTTAATGTTGACCTAAAGATCTTTGGGTATGGAAAGTTAGAGAAATATTTAAAAAAATTGAGCCAAGTCTCATCACCTAATATTGAATTTTTTAGCGATGAAGAAGAACATTCATTATCAAACTTTTATAAGGAACTTGATATATTCGTAATGCCAGCCAAATCTAGATTTTTTGGAAAAGAATTTGAAGGCTTAGGCCTTGTTTACTTAGAGGCAGGCAGTTTTGGTTTGCCTATTTTAGTAGGTAGTTCTGGTGGAGCTTTTGAAACTATTATTCCAGGAAAAACCGGTTTCATTGTTGGTTCTAGACAAGACATATATGATGGCGTAAAGTATTTCAATGATAACCCTAAAGAAATAGAACAATTTGGTAAGCAGTCAAAAGTTTTTGTTGAAGAAAATTTTTCCTGGGAAAAAACTATAAATAAGTTTACTTCCGAAATTTAGACTTCTACGCTATCTCCAAACAGTGACATTATTGCCTCTTTTTCAATAGTTAAAGCATCCCGAGGATTTTCTAGGGGTTTATTTTTTTTCTCGATGAGAATTTTATTGACAAGATTATCTTTTGTAGCATCTTCTGGCTTCATTCTAAATCTTCCTCTATAAAAAACAATATCAAGAGACTTAGCTAAACCAACCAAATGTTCTTTAGATAGTTTCTTGATATACTTTTCATCTAATAAATAGTGATTGTTTATCATTTCAATCATTTTATTTTTAGTTGCACTTTTTGGAATTTTAAGAATTTCTCCACCTAAATAATTTGAAATAACTTTATTTTTTTCATCATCTAGCAACTCTCTAATTTCGTCTTTCGATAAAGCTTGCAGCGCGTCATTATCGAAGACGGTTCTATTTTTTTGTTTCATTGCATATCCACCATAGGGCCCCACAGCTGAAGAATAAGTCCAATCACCAACTTCAACTACTTTTCTCGGGTTTTTTGCAGATAATGAAAATCTTTCGATACATTGTTCCTCAGTTAAAGTATCAGGATCTTCTCCTTCAAATATTGGACCGATAAGGTTTTTGAATTCACATTTCTCTTGTCTAACACCTTTTTGTTTTTCACCATGCTGAATATAAAAACCTCCATTAGGTCCTAGTTTTATGAATATCGAAGCAGAACAAAGATTACATTTGGAAACAATCCGCTCTTTTTTTAGACTTTCTTCTTGATGACTTTCTAATTCTTTGATGTATTCATTTTCTATTTCTTCAAGTGTAATTTCTGGTGGAAGACCAACCTTAAAATCGTCGTCTCTTAATAGATAAGGGTATGGAATCTTACCTTGTATTCTTCCAGTTTTAACTACATATCTAGATTCAAATGGAAGATTTACAGTAGTAAGTAAAAGGGGGTCTTGTTCACCATAAAGTTCAACATGATTATTAATTGTATTAAATGAGTTTTCTAAAAATTCAATTTTAGATTTTTCTGGATCACTACTTTCTAAAATTTTATCAAGATCATCTTCCATAGATTTTGAAAATTCATAATCAATATATTGATTAAAGTGTGGTTTCATGAAATTATTAATTAAAGCCATCGCTAAAATTCTAGGTTTCAAACTAGATTCAGCATTTATGAATACAGATGTAATACTTTCAATAATGGAGACGTAGGTTGAAGGCCTTCCTATTCCAAGCTCTTCTAGTTTGTTAATTAGTGAAGTAGACGAATATCTATTTGGTGGATTTGTAAATTTTTCTTCTTTGTCAGCAGAAACAATAGACACCTCATCATTTTCTTTTAAGTCTGGTAACTCTTGAGACTTTTCAGTAGCATCTTTTATTAAATCTCTATAACCACCAAATGTCCATGTGGTTCCAGAGATGCTAAGTGTCAGAGAAGAATATTCAGGATCTGTAACTTCTATTTCAATTGTTTTAGTTATTCCCTGAGCGTCAGTCATTTGTGAGGCTACTGTGGTATTAAATATTAATTTATACAACTTGTATTCATCGCTATCTTCTTTATGAGTTGATAATAATTCTTCAGGTGTGATGAATTTATCTCCAGAGGGTCTTATTGCCTCATGAGCTGCTTGGGCATTTTTTGTATCACCATATAAATTTGGTTGAGGTGGAAGATGTTTGCTTGAAAAATTTTCAGAAATATAATCGCGGGAAGCTTTGATTGCATTATCAGAGAGCCTTATAGAGTCTGTCCTCATATATGTAATTAATCCCTCTTGATAAAGTCTTTGAGCAATGCCCATTGTTTTTTTAGGTTGAAAGCCTAAGTTGCTTCTCGCAGAAGTTTGCAAACTTGTAGTTTTAAAAGGTTTCGGTGGCTTCCCGCTTCTTGATGATTCTTTTATATTTGAAATTTTTGCAATCGAATTAGTTAATATCTCTACTATTTTCTCAGCATCATTTTTATCAAGATACTTCTTATCTTTATTTGTTTTTTCACCTTTATCATTAAAGTCAGCTGATGTTGCGATTCTCTTTTCACCAACTTTTTTTAAATTAGCATCAAAATTAACTTCATTACTTCCACAATTTGCTTTTATTTCAAAATATAAAGATTTAACAAATTTTAATCTTTCCTCTTCTCTCTCAACAATAAGCCTTATTGCTGGTCCTTGAACTCTACCTGTAGATATAAAAGCACCACCTAAATCTCTAACTTTTGGAGAAATTTCATAACCAATCATTCTGTCTAGGGTTCTCCTAGCTTCATAAGATTTAAACTTACCTACATCAATTGTGTCAGGATTACTCATAGCTTTTGTCACTGCTGATTCAGTTATTTCATTAAATTTAATTCTTTTGGGCTCACCTTTAATTTCAAGTGCTTCTTTTAAATGGTAAGCAATTGCTTCACCCTCTCTATCATCGTCAGTTGCCAAGTAAACTTCTGGAGCTGTATCTGCTATTTCTTTTAGTTCACTCACTATTTTTTTTCTGTCTTCAGGTATGACATATATGTTCTCAAAATTCCCAGGTTTAACTGCCCCCCATAAAATTTTCTTACTATCAAATTTAGAAGGTATAGATTTTGTATTTCTAGGAAGATCTCTTATATGGCCCACACTTGACTTAACTATATAGTCGGGGCCTAAAATTTTCGATATAGTTTTAACTTTTGTTGGTGACTCAACAATTACTAAAGGCTTTGACATGTTCTTATTGATAACACTATTTTGTTCATATGTACAGTATTTAAGAAAAAAAGTATTTTTAAATATTATTAGGATTAAAGAAAAGAAATGAAATCAGTAAAAATATTTTCAAGATCACCCTTTTCTATTTTGTGGTGGTCAGGCACCCTTTCTAGTTTTGGTGACTGGGCAACGCTTTTTGCATCTGTAGCACTTGCTAGTTATTTGGGTGCAACTGATGGAAATTCTGAACTAACTGCTGTAGTCCCTGTTGTAGCAAGAATAATTCCAGCATTCATGTCTTCATTCGCTGGTCTATTAGCTGATAGATTTAATAAAAAAAATGTAATGATTATTAGTGATTTAGTAAGGATGGTTGTTGTTTTAGGATTATTTTTTACCACAACTCTTTTTCAACTATTTCTAATAAACTTTATTGCTGAAATCTTTTCATTAATCAGACAACCTTCAAGAGAGGCAATTGTTCCGGAGTTAGTAGAAAATAATTACTTAATTAAAGCAAATTCACTGTTTGTTGTCGGAACTTATGCATCTCTTCCTTTAGCATCTTTACTATTTGGATTTTTTTCTGATGCAAAGTTTATAGAATCAATAGTTTCATACGGTAATGGCTGGAGTGGTTCAGTTGTATTTCTTGTAGATTCATTAACATTTTTAATATCAACTATTTTATTATTTTCCTTAAAAACTAGTTCTCAAAGCGTTGGAACCACAACTCAAAACAATGCTCTTTCAGACCTAAAAGAAGGAATAAATTATTTTTTTAAAAATAAAGAACTCAGGACTGTAACAACATCCATATCTCTCAGTCTTATTGGCGCTGGGGCATTATTTGTTTTGGGGAGCTCATACCTTACACAATCTCTCAAATTTACTCAGAGCTCATTTGGTTTCATGATTGCTTCATTTGGTTTTGGGATTGTGTTCACAATGGTAATTTTGAGTTATTTTGTAACCACTTTTAATAGGGTATCTTTTTTTATAGGCATCAGCATGATTATCACAGGCCTTTCATTACTGTTTGCCTTCAACTCTTATGAGTTTTCTACTATTTTATTTTTTATATTTATTTCTGGAATTGGTTCAGGCTCTGTTTATTTACTAACAATTAGTTATTTACAAAGCACAACTTCTGAAAATCTTCGAGGTAGAGTTTTTGGTAATTTTTATACAATTGGGAGATTATCTCTGTTGGTTTCAGTTTTCATTTCTGGTTTTGTCGCAAGCTTTGCAAATAACTACTTTGAGGTAGATGGAGTTTTATTGGTACTTAGATTAAGTTCCTGCTTTATATTATTTTCTGGACTCATGACTTTTATAAGAGGATATAAAAAAATTATAAGAGAATTTGGGTTTGAAAATTCAAATTTTAACAAGTTAAGATTAAATCTTGAGAGCAATGAGGATGAGCCATTATGAATTCTAATTACATAGCCTTTGAAGGAATTGATGGATCTGGTAAAACCAGCATTATTGAAAATCTTTCAGATATCTTAAATTCTCAAAACAAAGAACACACAATCGTGAGAGAACCTGGTGGGACATCCGTAGGAGAGGGTATTAGAAAATTATTATTAAGTCACGACTATCAAGTAAACCCACTGGCTGAAGCACTATTGTTTTGTGCTCAAAGATCTCAGTTGATTGAAGAAGTAGTTCTCCCATCACTTAATAATGGGGTTGTGGTTTTGTCAGATAGAAGCGCGTATTCTTCTGTTGCTTATCAAGGAGAAGGAAGAGGTCTTGGATATGAAAAAATATATCAATTAAACGATATCTCAATACAATCCAACTGGCCTGAAAGAGTTGTTCTTCTTGATATAGATCCAGAAGTTTCACTTTCAAGACAACAAGTAGCAGATAGGATTGGAAGCGACAAAGTAGAATTTTTTCAAAAAGTGCGTAAAGGATATTTAAAACTTGCAGAAGAGTTTAAAGATAGCTTTTTAATTTTGAATGCAGAAAACAATATTGAAGTAAATATAGAGGCCATTTGTAACTGGTTAGAAATTGACAACAGTAAATAAAAAATTAATACAAGAAGTAGAATCACCATTTCACTCCTATTTGTTATTTTCAAATTTTTCATCTGAGTTGGTTAAACAAGCAAAAATGTTTGCAATGTTATTAGCTTTTGATACAAAAGATTATGCTGATCACCCTGATATCAAGATTATAGATTCTGAAAATCTAAACACTTTAGGAGTTGAAGATATTAGAGATGTTATTAATAAAGACAGTCTCTCACCAATTGAGGGTAAATATAAAGTAGTAATTTTCCCCCCCGTAAAATCATTAACCGAAGAAGCATCAAATGCATTACTTAAAACTATCGAGGAGCCTTCAAGTAGAAGCATTTTTATAATTTTATCTTCAGGTAAGTTTTGGTCACATGCACGAGACGATTCTCAAAATACAATTTTGTCTACGATAAAAAGTAGATGTAGGACAATATTTCTTGAATCTGAGAATGAAATTAAATTTGATTTTTCAACTTTAGATTTCGAAAAATTTTTAGATGGTACATATTTAAATTTGGATATAGAAAAAAACTTAGTTGAAAAATTACAAGAAGCTACACAGGATCTTAAGGATATTAATGAAACTGAATCAGAAAGAATAAAACGCTACCAAATTTTTCTCAACACAATTAATGAGTTCGTTTCCAATTTTGATGAAACCAGAAATATTACTCCAAACTCTGTTTTAATAGAAAGTCTTACTTATTTAGGAAGTTCATTAATTATCCAAGAAAACCTTGATCAAGATTACTATGATTTTATTTTGAAACTTGAAACCGCAATGCAAGAGATAAGTTCGGGCATGAGACCTCAAATAGTTTTAAGCAATCTAACAATCAATTCAGGTTCAAATGAATAGGATTGTTTTACTTGGCACAGGCTGCCCTAGCCCAAGCCACATTCGCTATGGACCAAGCACATTAATCTCTACAGAAAAACAAAAAATATTGATAGACGCTGGTTCTGGAGTAACACAAAGATTAAGTGAGTTTGGGTTAGTTCCATCGGAAATAGATGTCATCTTAATTACCCATCTTCACTCAGACCATATTGTTGATTTATATCAACTTTATATTTCAGGGTGGCACACTGGAAGAACTAAGCCATTTAAAATTGTTGGCCCAAAGGGTATAAAAAAGTTTTTTGATAAAACTGTTGAAGCATATTCAGATGAATTAAATCTAAGAGTTGACTGGGAGAAAAGACCTAACCATGAAGGTTTAGATATTGAGATTACTGAAATTGAAAAAGAATTTGTTTACGAATCAATGGGTATAAAAATAACAAGCATTGAGGTACAACATCAGCCTGTTGAGCCAGCATATGGGTATCAAGTTTTTGTAGATGATAAAAAAATAACTTATTCAGGAGATACACGATACAGTATAAATTTGGAAGAAGCTTCAAAAGATGCAGATTATTTAATACATGAGGTTTTTGTGAGTCTTAATTTTGATGATAAAAGAATGACACAAGATACATTAGTAAATGTAAAAGAGTATCATTCCACACCAGAAGATGTTGGAACTTTAGCTCAAGCAGCCAATGTAAAAAAGCTAATATTAAATCATTTCGTTCCGCCAGTATTTGATGAGGAAAGTCTAAAAGCTGAAATATCTCAGTATTACGACGGCGAAATAATTGTTGGTAACGATTTAGATGAGTTTATTTTATAATTTGATGAACAATCTTTTCAACCACTTTAATAAGTTGTAAAATACAAATATGGAAATACCTAAAGTTCCTGGTTTACCAATAATTGGCCACTCTATACCATTTCAAAGAAATGCGCTAAATTTTACAGCTGAAAAGCAGAAAAAATATGGAGATATATTTCAGATTTCATTGCTAAACGAAAATTTTATAGCTCTTTTGACTCCAGAAATTACAAAGGAAGTCTTTCTAGATAAGGATGACAATTTCTCTTCTAAAGAAGGATGGGCGGTCATCCTTGGTCCAACATTTGAAAACGGACTTATGCTTCGAGACTTTGATGATCATAAATATCACCGAACTCTTCTTCAAGACTCTTTCAGGCACAATGCAATTCATAATTACCTTTCAATCATTCAACCAATTATTGATACCTGGGTAGAAAGCATAAAAACTAAAACAACCTTTAATTTGTATGAATCAATAAAACAATTAATGTTCGATATATCTTTGAGTTTATTTTTTCTAGATGTAAAAAACGATGAATCTCAAAAGCTAAATAATCTATTTATGGATTCTATTGCATCTGCTACATCAGCTGTTAGATGGCCTCTTCCATTTACACAGTTGAAAAAGGGACTCAAGGCAAGAGAATATTTACTCGATTATTTTGAATCAAAGTCACAAATGATTGATGAAGAAAGTAAAAAAACACTATTTGCAGAATTAGTTAACACAAACAAGGGAGATGCAGGGCTAAGTAATCATGAAATTGCAGAACATATGATTTTTTTACTACTTGCAGCTCATGACACAACGACCATAACGCTTACCAATTCAATTTATAATCTCTCAAAAAATCCAGATTTTTTAAATGATCTTAGACAGGAAGCTTCAGAAGTTGATCCACTGGATATTTCATCACTTAAAAATGGAAATTTTGCGGAATCAATTTTTCAAGAAGCAATCAGATACTATCCACCAGTACCATTTTCAGTAAGAAGAGTCATGAGAGATACAAAAATTGGAGGCTACAACGTAGACGGTGGTACTTATTTAACTATAAGTCCTTTGTTGCTTCACCATGATGAAAGGTATTGGGATAATCCATCAGTATTTGATCCGTATAGGTTTATAGATCCAACTTATACGAATAAGGCTTATTTCCCTTTTGCTGGTGGAGCTCACACTTGTATTGGAAAGTTTTTTGCTAGCTATATGTTTAAAAATGTAATTTATAAGTATGTTCAGAATGTTGAGCAGCCTTCTATTGATAAAAGTTTAAATATTAGACCTACTCCTATTCCTCACCCAATTGAGGACGTTAAAGTAACTATTTAAGACTCAATCATCTCCCACAAATGTAAACAAGCATGGGTTTTGTAAGGAGCCCATTTTTCTGCATAGTTTTCGAATTGTTTTTGAGTTGCATCTTTGTCAACCATTTTAAGCTGAATCATTGCTTGTCTTAAAGCAGCATCTCCATAAGAAAAAATATTCTTATTGCGAATGCAAAACATTTCAAACATATCAACACTCCAAGGACCTATTCCAAAAATTTTTAATAATGACTTTTCTCTTTCCACCTGAGTGAGATTAAAAAAATTTTTCATTGATTGCATTTCAAGCCAACTGATTACTGCTTTAATTGATTTGGCTTTGTTGAGGCTTAATCCTAAATTTTTAATTTGTATAACGCTAAGTTTTTCAAAGTTTTCTACTTTAAATTTTTTTTCGTTAAAATTTTCCAACATTTTTTCTTTAATACTCTTGGCAGCCAGGGTAGAGATGAATTGTGAAATAATTATGTCTACAAAAGTATCAAAAGGATCTTTTCTATTATTTGAGAATTTTATGGGTCCATTGGTTTTAATTACATTTGATAAAACTTTATCTCTTTTAATTAAAATTTTCTCTTCTGAAGTGAAATCAGTATTCATTCAGTCAATATCTAGTTTCTTTAACTTTTTTAAATTTAAGAACAAATATATACTCACAAGCATTCCTACAGTAACTAACCCCCTATATCCAATTAATAAATAAGAGAGTCCTAAGGTTGTGTGAGCTGTAAAACTTCCGAGAAACACATAAGAATCGCTTCGAATATTTAAAGGTGTCTTAAATTTGATCGAAAATTTTGAAATAGCTGCACTTATTGCTACGTAATTGAAATTCCAACCTAATCCAAGTAAATAAAGACCTATTTTTAGTGCAAGTGGTCCAGAATTAATAAATGTAGTCAAACAACTTATAAATAAAATTGCAGTTCCGACATAGGTAAAATTTTTGTATCCGTATTTGTCAACATAATTTCCTAATATAGGTGATAGCAAAAACATTCCAAGTGTGTGGTAACTAATAATTACTCCAACTAATTCAACTGTTTCACCAATATCTTGAACATGGAGGGGTGTTGCTGACATAATTACGACCATTGTGAAATGATTTAGAACTAGAAGAAGTGTCAAAATATTTCCATCTTTTTTTGATTCAATTGCTTTCTCTGCAACTTCCTCTACTTCTGCTGGTTCTCGAAGTAAACTATTTGAAGTAGTAAACGTCAAAACTGATGCGGAGGCAAAAAGCATACCAACCATTGCGACTATATAACCAACAATTAATTCAGAGTTAAATAAATTATCAAAATAATCAGAGTAGACACTTACTAATCTTGGTCCAAAAACTGATCCAAACACAGAAAACCAAACTGCAAGGGATAATGCTGTAGCTTTAAATTTTTCACTTGCAACAAATGATGCAGCATATCTTGATTGAAGTGTTGCAGATTGTCCAAACCCAAGTATTAGTGCGCCAATCATTAACAAAATAAAAGAGTCAACAATAAGACTGTAAAACAATACAATACTCCCAAGAGCACCTACAAAAAATGTCAAGGACAATGCAGCAAGTCTGGAATATTTTTTCGAAATTTTATAAAACATTTGAGTTCCAAGAAACGCACCACCTACACCTACAGCGTTTGGGAATCCAAGAAATAACGGATTGTTTGACACCTCTCTTGCAGCCAATACTGTTACAGTAATTGCAGCTATGAAACCAATCGATGAAAAACCAACTGATAGTAAAAGACCAAATATTTTTTTGGTATCAGTAATCATAGTTAAAGGTTAGCTAGAGAATTATTTAAAGTTTTCTTTGTCTTTTGATTGAAAAACATTTTATTTTAATTACCATATTAAATGCATAGAGAGAGGAATTCCTCAGCAACCTAGATGCCAACTAAGGTGCTTTTTGATGTGGTTATACAACAAAAAATGGCTTTCCAATCCTTGCGTTTTTAACAAGGAGACTTAAATTGTCAAAATATGTAACTGCTGAAACAGTTTCTCCAGGACATCCTGACAAAATTGCAGACTTAATTTCTGATTATGTTTTAACAAAAGCTTTACAAAACAACAGTTCGTCAAGAGTTGCAGTGGAGACCTTTCTTACTGGAACAAAGAATGGTGGTCTAGTACTTGTAGGTGGAGAAATTAGTGAAATTGCAGAAATAACAACTGATGATGTTCTTACAATTGTTAAAGAAGCACTTAACAAAACCATAAAAACTAGCTTTGAAGATTTTGATTTAGACAATCTATCTATCTATAACGAATTAACACCACAATCTGAGGAAATTCGTGCAGCTGTTGAAGATGATGAGGACCAAGGTGCTGGAGATCAAGGAATAATGGTAGGGTTTGCAACTAACAAAACAAAATCATTTATGCCACCAACATTTGATATGTCCAGAAATATACAAAAATCACTGTGGGATCTTCAAAATTCAGATGAGATGCTTGATCTTGATTCAAAAGTACAAGTAACTAGTGGAGGAGAAAAAACAAAAGTTGTAGTGTCTACACAACACAACAAAGCTATTGATATGGAGAAACTATTTCAAGAAGTTTCTGATATTGTTTCTAATAATGTTGAATCTGAATTTGAGTTAGATTTGAATCCATCAGGATCATTTGTCAAAGGAGGTCCGGCTGGTGACACAGGACTTACTGGTCGAAAGATAGTTGTTGACGCTTATGGCCCATCAGTACCAGTGGGTGGAGGGGCATTCTCAGGTAAAGACCCGAGTAAAGTTGATAGATCAGCTGCCTATGCAGCAAGGCATTTAGCAAAAAATATTGTTGCACATAAATTAGCAGACGATTGCTTGGTAAGAGTTTCGTATGCAATAGGTAAAGCAGAGCCTTACGAGCTTACAATAGAGACTTTTGGCACACTCAAAGTTGAACAGGGAAAATTAAATGATTTTGTTGACAAATTTGATATGAAGCCCGGAGCCATTATTGAAAGATTAAATCTAACAAGTGTAGATTACAGAAAAGATACTTTATTTTCTCATTTTGGACATGCTGATAGAAATTGGGAAAAAGTAGAAAATATTTAGTCAAATTTAAATCATTTGATATAATTTAAGAAGCATAAAGAGAAGGTTAAGACCTCGGCAACCTGGATGACTATCCAAGGTGCTTGAAGATGTGGCAGAAATGCAACTAAGTAGTCAAACTCCTTCTCCAAATTAAAGGAGAAAATAATGAAATTTAATTCAAAGCTAATACATGCAGGTTGGGATTCAGATGCTGATGCAGAAGGCTCCATAACTGTTCCAATTTATAAAACAACAGCATATCAATTCAACAATACAGAACATGCTGCAAATTTATTTGGTTTAAAAGAGTTTGGAAATATATATTCCAGATTAGGAAATCCCACAGTTGGAGCACTTGAAGCAAGACTAACCGCACTAGAAGAGGGCGCTATGTGTGTAGCTCTTTCATCAGGAACATCTGCAGTAATGTATTCACTTATAAATATTATGAGTCAAGGAGACAATTTTGTTACAGCCAACCAACTTTATGGTGGAACTTATACAATGTTTGACAATATTCTTCCTGAATACGGTATTGATTCAAAAAAAGTTGATATTACTGATTTAGCAGCAGTTGAAAATGCAATCGACGACAAAACTAGAGCAATATATTGTGAAACGATAACAAATCCAGGTTTAGTTGTTGCTGACATATCAGCTCTATCAGAGATAGCACATTCAAAAGGTATACCATTAATTGTTGATGCAACATTTACTACCTCAGCTATATTAAAGCCCTTTGAATATGGAGCGGACATTGTTGTTTATTCATTAACAAAATGGATGTCCGGCCACGGAAGGGTTATTGCTGGTGCAGTAATTGAAAAGGGAGGTTTTGACTGGGGCAATGGAAACTTTCCATTATATGACAAGCCAGACACCAGTTACGGTGGCATGAGATGGGGTCATGACTTAGGTGATTTAGGAAATGTTGCTTATTCATTAAGGCTGAGAACAGTTCCTCTAAGAAATCTTGGAGCAAACATGGGTCCTGAAACTGCTTTTGAAGTTTTGAGTGGTCTTGAAACATTAGGTCTAAGAATGGAACGACACTGTGAAAATGCAATAAAAGCAGCAGAGTATTTATCTAACCATGAACTAGTTGAATGGGTAAGATTTCCCGGATTAAAAGATGATCCTGCTTATGAGTTATCAGAAAAATATCTCAAAGGCACAGGGGGAACAATGGTTGTGTTTGGTATTAAAGGTGGAAAAGATGCTGGTCAGAAGTTTATAGACAACCTTAAAATGTTCAGACACGTTGCAAATGTTGGAGATACTAGATCTTTAGCTATACATCCAGCTTCTACTACACACTCACAACTTGACGATGAGCAACTTGTTGCAGCAGGCGCGCCACCTGAACTTGTTAGGTTATCAATTGGTATTGAAGATATTGAGGATATCATTGAAGACTTAACCCAAGCACTTGAAAGCACAAAGTAATTCAAGCAAGTTTTACATTCCACAATTCAAACTTGATTCAGGTGAATTATTAGAGAATGTAGAGATTGCATATACAACTGAGGGAAGACTCTCAGAGAGCAGAGATAACGCAATCCTTGTCTTTCATGCACTTACTGGAAGTCACATGCTGGCTGGTAGCTATCAACAAATAGACAATCCTGATATACCTTGGAATGAAGAATTAGAAACAGGGTGGTGGGATGGCTTTGTTGGTCCTAATAAAATTATTGATACAAACAGATATTTTGTTGTTTGTGCAAATTATTTAGGAGGTTGTTACGGTTCCACCGGTCCAAGTTCAATTAATAACAGCTCAAATGAAAAGTATGGTTATGATTTTCCATCAATTTCATTTCAAGATATTGAGATATCACAAAAATTACTTTTAGATTATTTAAATGTCAAATCTTTAGAAGCTGTTATAGGTCCCTCTATAGGTGGGTTAATGGCACTTGAGTTTTGCACAATGTATCCAGAATATGTAAAAAAACTTATTTCTATTTCAAGTGGATATAAGCTTTCTACACTCCAAACTCTACACAATCTTGAACAAGCATATATTTTAGATTTAGGAAGAGAATCAAATAATCGCAATAGTGAATATTTATCACTTGCGAGAATGGTTGCTCATAAAACATATATATCTTTAGAGTTGCTTTCCAATAGAGCAAAAAGTGAAACCTTATATGATGATGGTTTAATAAAAGGATTTCTTTCTACACCTCAAGAGTCATACATGATGCATCAAGGTGAAAAGTTTATAGAAAGGTTTACACCAGAATCATACCTTTCGATTATTAAGGGTTGGCAAAATTTTAAAATTGAACAAGAAGATTTTAATAAATTAAAAGATATTGAAACATTAGTAATATCGGTGGATTCGGATGTTTGTTTTTATCCTGATGAACAAAAAGAGTTTTTAGAAATTTTAAATAATTACCAAATTAAAACTACATATGCAACTATCAATTCCACTAAAGGACACGATGCTTTTTTATTAAAAGAACCAGAATTTCATAAGATTCTTGGTGGTTTTTTAGATGGATTAGAAAAGAATGTACTTGCGTAGAGATTTGAAACTTATCGCAGATTTAATTCGTGATGAAGAAAAAATTTTGGACAACGCTGACCCGGCGTTGGCTGAATTTTACTTCATGATTTGGCGATGGCTTAAGTCGTTCGAATTTGAAGAAACCAACAAAAGTATATTGCTAATTAAGGCAGGCGCGGATGGCATTGAGCTCCATCATATATTCATTGATGTTGCCGATTACATAAGCAATATCGTTTCGGAATTTAAAGCCTCGATTCGATTTTCTGGGACCGTGTCTCCTTTGCCAGTCTATCAGCGACTTCATGGTCTTGAAGGTAGCGCTATGGCTGTTGCGGAGTCGCCTTTCGAGGCCTCACAAATTCGTGTTGTTTTGATTAACGATGTGCCGACCTACTACGTGAGACGAGAAGAGACTTTAGCGGATCTCGTTTTTATCGTGGCAACCTGTCTGGAGGCGAGGTCAGGACGATACCTAATTGCCTTTCCGTCCTATGACTATCTTCAAATGTTTGGTGAGCGAGCGGAAGCGCTGGGAGACTCTTTTTTTTATCAAAAGCGGAATAGTGACGGTGGTGAATACGGACTTCTGCGAGAAAAATTTGAAAGGGCTTCTTCTTGTGTCCTTGGCATTGTTTTGGGTGGAAGTTTTAGTGAATCGATTGATTTCGGAAGTGCGAAATTGTCAGGGGTTATCGTTATAAGTTTGGCGCTACCGCCCTCGGACATGGAGAAAGATTTAACAAAAAGACACTTTGATGAAGAAAAAGGTTCTCCCTGGGGAAATTTGATCGCTTATGAAGGGCCAGCCCTTAATCGGGTCATTCAAGCAGTTGGTAGACTGGTTAGGAGTCAATCGGACAGGGGAGTAGTTTGTTTGGTTGATCCCAGGTTCGAGAAGGCACAAGTGAAATCTTTAATGCCGTCCATATGGGAGCCAGTTTCGGTTTCCAAGCTAGATTTGAAAGGCACACTTGATGACTTTTGGAGCAAGGAGCATAGTTGATCCAAAGATATGTAATGGGCGACGAATGATCAGGCGCACGAAAATAATCTGTACCGTGGGGCCCGCGACCGCCAGCTACGAGAAGCTCAAAGCGATGAAAAAGGCGGGAATGGATGTAGCACGGATCAATATGTCCCATGCGACTCAACGAGACGCTCTAAAGATTATTAGATGGGTCAAAAAACTTAACCGCAACACACAGTTTCCCATAGCGGTTTTATTGGATACCCAAGGCCCAGAAATTAGAACAGGAGAGATATCAGATCCTATGAATTTGGCGACCGGGGATATTGTATCCCTCAGTGTTCGCGATGATCGCTTTGTTGAGCAAAATTCAATTATGGTGAATTACGATGAATTGGTTGATGTGGTCAAGGTTGGAGGAACAATTACTGTCGACAACGGTCTGATTAATTTCAAAGTGTTGGAGAAGGATTCCAACAAGCTGACCTGCGAGGTCCTGGATGGTGGCACGCTTGGAAGCCGTAAACATGTCAATTTGCCAGGAGTACGAGTGAACCTACCCGCCATTACCTCGAAAGATCGTGATGATATTGCTTTTGGAATGGCTAACGACGTTGACTTCATTGCCCTGTCTTTTGTAAGGAGCCCGGATGACGTCGTTGAGTTGCAAAAGTTACTAGGCCGCAAGCAACAATCTACAAAGATCGTTGCAAAAATTGAGGACCAGGAAGGTGTAAATAATATCCATCAGATCGTGGCTGTCGCCGATGGTGTGATGGTAGCCAGGGGCGATCTGGGTATCGAAACTGATATCGCGGATTTGCCCAATGTTCAACGACGAATCGTGCATGCTTGTGCTCGCCAGGGCAAGCGCTGCATCGTGGCAACTCACCTGCTCGAATCGATGATCGACAACCCTATTCCCACCCGTGCAGAAGTCACCGATGTTGCAAACGCTATCTATGAGGGCGTCGATGCAGTGATGCTATCCGGAGAAACCAGCGTGGGTCAGTACCCCAACCGCTGTGTTGAGCAACTCTCAAATATCGCTGACAGAACCGAGCGCTTTCCAGGCCTAGGGTACGAGAAGGCGCTAGAAATTGAAGGTGATAAACAGCATGTCGCCGTACATGCCGTGGCTCTTGCAGAGTCTGTAGAAGCGGCAGGCATTATCGTAATCACACGACGCGGCATCGTGGCGGATTACGTCACTGCCGCACGACCTCAGCATGTCCCTATTTTTGCATTCACAAATGACAGCCAGACACGTCGTCGCCTTGCGCTAAATCGATCAGTGTACGCTCATCGCATTGCATTTAGCAGTGACCCCGAAAAAACGCTGCAGAGAGCATTCGACGTGCTAAAAAAAGAGGGTTTCGCTTTGGATGCAAAACTTGTTCTGATTTCGGATGTTTTGGCTGACCAGCCAACGGAAGCCATTCAGATTCGCCGTCTTTACTAACGATTTAAATGCAGCAAATCGGTGGAACGTTTCGCTCGCCAAGCGCACTAAAGTACCATACGCACAGCAACCAACATCAGCATTACTGAAAAAACCTTTTTCAAAGTTGCCGCCGGTAGCCGTTGGGCAAATTTAACCCCCACCGGAGCAGCAAGAACTGAACCTATGACGATAAAAATAAATGCCTGCAAGTCGACGTATCCCAGCAGTGCTGGTTGGTTGGGTGCAGGCGCGAGCAGCATGTAGCTTAAAGCGCCTGAGGCCGCTATCGGCACCCCCAAGGTGCTGGCCGTAGCCGTCGCCTTGTGAGCGGCTATATTGAAAAACACCAACGTCGGTACAATAACGTTGCCTCCGGCAATGCCCACCAACCCAGAAATCAGACCAGCACCTAAGCCGATGGGTGTCGCCTTTACCCCATCAGGAAACTGTCGATGTGGGGAAGGTTTCCAGTCAAAATACATTACCGCGGCCACAGCGGTGATAAATATTGCGAATCCAGTCCGTAGCCATAGAGACGGAACCATGGGGGCGAGATAGCCCGCGAGGACGCTACCTAACAGTACTGATGGTAATAGGCGTTTCACAATATCCCAAAGCACGCGTCGGCCTTTAATTTGTGCATAAGCCGCAGACGCGGATGTGAATACGATGCAGGCGAGGCTGGGCGCGATGGCGACCAAGAGCACAAGTTCCTCAGGATATTGACCGCTTTGAGAGAACAACAGGAAGAGCACGGGTACGATAATGATTCCGCCGCCAACTCCTAGTAAACCACCGATGAAACCGCTGCCCAAACCGACGAAAAAGTAAAGAACGATCGAGAATAAAATTTGCTTTCCAGAAGTGTTTGCTCCGACACTGCGAATTGTATCGGAGTTTATGCATATGCAGTATCGAATAGCCTTAATCGTGGGGCTGCTAGTCCTAAGTGACGGCCTTCATTCAGCGCGCGAAGCATTCACGCTACCAAACGGTGATCGCTATGAAGGTGATGTCATCGATGGGGTTC
>ENA-OSEY01000741-OSEY01000741.1-marine-metagenome-genome-assembly--contig:-NODE-741-length-23178-cov-10.769620_pt1 | contig 23178 bp, 24 predicted proteins | sample MGYA00248465_ERZ534230 | MGnify/ENA primary metagenome ERZ534230 (study PRJEB26409, sample SAMN06344110) | marine metagenome | isolation source: Sea water from surface | place: Atlantic Ocean:Southern...
GATCTGGTTGTTCCTAAGACCAAGATGACGTTTAATGATTTGGGTGTACAAAAGGTAAAGCAAAATGAGTTTCATGCCTTTGATATTCTTCTTGATCCATCGCAAAAAAGAACATTAAAAACAAAGTCTAGCTCTATGCTACCTATCATTGGTGCAGTTGCCGCTGCTGTAGTTGTAATGGTGGGAGTGTTTTATTTCACCTTTTTTCAAAACGAAGCTGATGAGTCGAAACCTATTATCTCAGCTGATAAACCATCTATTTTGGTTATGAATTTTGAGAACTTAACTAAAGATGAAGATAATGGTTTCTTAGGGAATGGAATTACAACAAGCATTCGATCAGTATTAAATAGTACTGATAGTGTAAAAATCCCTCCTTCAAGCACAACTAATTTCATTGCAAAAAATCAATATGATAATACGCAAATCCATGAAAAGTATGGTTATGACTTTATTCTAAGAGGTAACGTGCAGGGTGCGGGAAATAAAATCAGAATATCCGTTGAAATGACAGATTTAACGAAAGAGAGCATACTTTTTTCCAATATTTATGATTTTGATGACACAAAAGACGTTTTTGATCTTCAAGATGAAATTGCTCTATCTATTCTTCAAGCTACGAGAATAGAAACTAAATTAGCTCGCCCTGAACCAATTTCTAAAGATCCCGAAACTTATAAGATGCACATTAAGGCACAATCTCTTTTTACAAAAATGACACCTCCATCGAATAACGAAGCAGAAAGACTTTGGAAAAAAGCACTAGAAAAGGAGCCTGAGAACTATAGGTTCATGGTTACTCTAGGCTGGGTTAATTGGCAAAAAATAGTATTGAGAATGTCCGAAAACCCGAAGGAGGATATCCAAAAAGGTTTAAGACTTGCAAAACAGAGCTTGTCTATTCGTCCAGATTTTGCTTCTGCGCTTTCATTAGCGGTCTCACTTGAGATGATGATGGGAAATCACGAAGCTGCCTGCAAAAGAGTTGAGAAAATTTTTAAATTTGCGGAAAATACATTTGATACAGCATTGGGTGCTGCTGGCGCTCATAACTGTGGAGATCTAGAGTTGGCAATATCGAACTATGAATATGTATTTAGAACCGCGCCTCATTTTTCTTCTTGGGCAAGAAATCTCTATAGTTATGCTCTCGTAGAAAATGGAGATTTTGATAAAGCGTTGAAATATTTTGATTCTGAGCTGAAGAAAGAGCACGCTTTTGGAGGATTTTCGCAAACAATGTATCTTCTTTCCGCCTTTATAAATAAGAAAAGAGGTGATGAAAAAAAAGCAAAAGAATTTTTTGAGAAACAAAAAAATGAAGATGGAAAAGGAAAAAGTGCCAAGAGGATAAGAGGGGAGTTAAGTATGCTTAAAAATAAAGGTTTCATAGACGAGCTTATAAATGAGCTCAGTTCCTTAGGATTGACGTAATAATTTGACAAATTAATAAGCATTATCCACTTATCCAAAAATCAAAGTTGTCCCCTACATTTGTATGAATTAAAGAAGGTCTTCATTACAAAGCTACCACCAGATAGTTGGTTAGAAACGTTCCTTGGGAGCGGCTGCTCCTAGGTTGATAGGATCATTCTTGAAACAAATATGATACGTCAGATATTAGTAAAAATGCGTTCTTTGAAATCTACAAGTTAATTTTATTTTTGTTTTGCTCCCTTAAAAAGATCTGCAAATCCCTCATTATTGGTGTCGCTATAATTTGGCAATGGAGTCTCTATATCATACTGAGGTAAGGTGCTCAGCATCATTTTTTTATACTGCCTTGAACCCTCGTAACGGGCATCGTTAACAGAGCCATCTGCGTCATAATCCTCCTTGAAACCAAATTTTTTTGCAAGATCGATAGTAAAGACTGTTTTGCCATTCGTCTTATCAAGAAATTTTTCATCAGCTTGCTCCATAAGTGATAGTACCGCTCGACCTACGTAAGTAGGACTTTCACCATCAGGAAAAGCAGTAATTTCCGTTTGACCTGCACCGGGATGCATTGTGATAGCTCTTACGTTATGATCCTTTAATTCTGTAGCCATATCATAACTTAAACGGTCCATTGCAGCGTGAGCAACTCCATATCCAGCATCAAAAAGGTAAACAAAGCCTCCGTAACTCGAAATTTGCAATATCAATCCACTTTTGTTGCTAATCATATTTGGAACAATCAGTTTGCTCATCACATATGAGCTTCGAACTCCTACATTCATATGTCCATCATATACAGATATAGGTCTTTCCCAAAAGCGCTTCCCAAAATGAGGCGTCATAGCGATTAAACCTTGGTATGCGCTGTTAACCAAAAGATCTATTTTATTATTGCCATTCGTTATTTCTTCAGAAAATTTTTCAACCTCTTTGTCATTATTTTGATCTAAAACGTAAGGGATTACTTCACCAGCGCCTTTAAACTCATCGACTTCCTTTTTTAAACTATCTAAAGCGGCTTTGTTTCTTGCGGTGGCAAATACTTTATACTCTCCTTCCATAGAAAGTACGGATGCAATTCCTCTACCGAAGCCTCTCGATGCTCCTGTGACTATTGCTGTTTTCTGCATTATTTAACTCCTAAATACCTATGATTTCCATTTTCAACTAAAACTATTTGTAAAAAATTATATAACAAATCCTGAAAATGAGTCTGTTCTACTGTCATTTTCGTACCTTTCAAGTAAATGGTCAACGCTATCCAACCATTCTAAGCCGGCTACTTGTCCATCCAATAAAGCATCTAAGTTTGGCATTTTTGCAATTTGTACAAATTCTCCGGTTTCTAATCTTATAAAGGTATTAAGAAAACTATATGATTTAGTTTCCTTCATAATGTTCTCAAGTCTTTTGAGCTCGTTGATAAACTCTTCTTCACAACCAATCTTAGGTTTGTATTTAATTACACTCCATACTTCTTGCTCTGACATTTAAAAATCCCTATGCGATTCTAACTAGAAAATTTATTTTAAACTTTTTTAAAATAATTGAAATGCCTCACACAATTTCTGTGAAATGTAGTCAACCAATAAGTCAGACAGTTAAGCCGTATTTTTTAAACAATCTTAATAACTTTGCTTTTAATGAAGCTTTATATGAATTTAGGAAATATACTGGAGAAGATACATATTATGACTCGGTGATGTTTAATTCCTTTTTGTCTTTAGCATCACAATAGATAGATATTTAATTTAGTTACTAATATTACTAAAGTTTTTTGATCTAAGTTTTCGTGGACCTAGGCATCTGTTGTTTTAGCTAGATGAACTGTTCATTAATTTGTAGTAACCTGTTTGAACACGTCAAAATAATTTTTTGATACTTTCATTCTGTCTGCATATCCTTTTTTAAGCAACAAAGAGTGTACTTTTTTCAAACGCCAACATGGCACATGCATTATCAGGTGATGCTCTAAATGATAATTTACCCAGTAAGGGGCTAAAAAAAGTCGGACTACTGGATTTGCATATGTGGTTCTTACATTTTGAAGCTCATTATCTGAAAAATCGGTTGCTGCATGCTCGGCCATGCTTCTTATTCTGACCACTAACTGAAACCACGTTACCAATGGAAGGAGCCAAAAAGCAAACCACCACCACCATTCACCGGCGATCCACATGACTATAAATAATAGAAAGTTAGCTATTATTGGTTGAGAGATAGAGTTTCCTTTAAAGCTTTGAGGTTGTTTTGTTAAGCTGTCGATTGCATCTTTATCAAAAGCTAATTTAAATGCTGTTCTTATTTGATTGTAAATTGATTTAATGCCAGTTTGGCCAGTTATATCTCTAATTATTCTTCTTATTATACTTCTGATAGAGGTCGGAAATGGCTTTGATAGATTGAGATCTGGGTCGTTTTCAGTTTGAGTATGTTTATGATGCATCAAGTGATAATGCCGGTAAGCAAACATATCTGCTAGAATTGGCGCACCACAGACCCAATATCCTATTTTCTCATTTAAAAAATCATTTGCAAATAAAGCTCTATGTGCAGAGTCATGCATCAAAATTGCAAGACCTAATTGGCGAGAACCTATAATCATTACCGCTATTATAAAAGTGAATATGTTAGGCCAAATAGAAAAAACAAATATTGCTAATGCTATAGTAAAGAAGCAATGGGTTACCAAAAACGCTCCCATGAAATTAGATCTTTGAGCTAATGGTCGTATTTCATCAGAAGAAAAATATTTTTTTGCGTGTTGCATATCTAAACATTAGTTAAAAATCGAAAAGTTCACAATTGAAATTTTTGTTAAATTAATTTCGTCGCATAAAATTTTTATTTACAGCACCCTTAAAACAACGAGGGAAAAACGGATAGGTATCAGTTGCAAAATAGGTGTAAACACCATTTATTTTTTTTCCATTGCACTCATCAAGGGACCCACTATTCGCTACATATTCAAAATCCTCTTCAAAATTTCCATCGAACTTGCCGCCAGGAGCCGTACTTCGCAATCCTTCTTTTAATTTCCAAGAGGAGCTTTCGCTCAGCTTATACATTATTTTAAATCCATCTGGAGCATACCCAACCAAATATTCTTTTAAATCGACATTTGAGTCAGGTTTGAGTTGGTGATAATGATATAGGCCAGATTTATCTACATGACCATAGTGTTGATCAATACCGAGACTTCGAGGACTGAACATCGCCTGTTTTCTCCAACCACTTGAAGAATTTTTACTAAAGCCTCTCTTTGCATTTGAATCAAAATAGTCCGCAGTATAGGGGCGAATAGGGATACCATTTGAGGCTACACCAACCGTCATCAGCCCTCTTGTAACGGAATTTGAAAGCTTAGGAACTTTCGGAAAGCAAAACGTAAGCTGCTGTTTTCTAAATTTATTTGGATTAGCTTTATTAGGAAACTTTCCAATAGTATGATTGGGTATGCCGTCAGAAGTAATGCAATTCATATTTCCCCTGATCTCAATCTTTATGGGTGGCTGCTCTGCATTCAAAGAAAAAGAGCACGTGCTTAGGAAAAGAATACAATATATAAATATTCTCATAATCTGATATTAAATAGTTTTAAAAAAAGAGCATCGAGTTTTAAAAGTTTACTAGTAGAAGATATGATATAAACTTTTCAAACACTACTTTTTTATGGTCCTAAGAGAGGATATTTTAACATGTTAACCTTCAAAGAAGTAAAAACGAGGTCAGTTATTTTAACGCTCAAAAGACCTATTAAAGCAAAAATTGCTTATATTAAAAAATGGCCGATCTTGTTAGTAGATCTTTACACAAACGAGGGGATTGTTGGTAGAAGCTATTTGCAACCTTATATCGATAAATCTTTAAAATATATCAGTTCAATTATTGATGACTTTAATGAGGTACTACGAAACAAAGAATTAGCTCCCTATGATAATTTTGAGCTTATGAGACAATCATTACACTTTATAGGTTATGAAGGATTATCGCTGACAGCTGTCTCTGGTGTAGACATGGCGATCTGGGATGCTGTGTCCAAAGCGGCTGCCAAACCTTTATGCTGTTACTTAGGTGGCACAGTTGGCCCGGTCAAAGCGTATAATAGTAATGGACTATGGTTAGAAAAAGGTAACGTCCTTACAAAGGAAGCAAAGTTGTTAATTGAGCAAGGTAATTTTTCGGCAATAAAAATGCGATTAGGAAGAGATAGCTTCAATGACGATTTAAAGGCTATTGAAACTGTAAAAAAAGCTATTGGAACGGAAGTTAAGCTTATGGTCGATTTTAATCAATGTTTATCATTGGAAGAAGCTTTAAACAAATGTAGAGCTCTTGAGCAGTTCGATTTAACATGGATTGAGGAGCCACTTATTTATGATAACCTACAAGGCTATTCACAACTAACAAGAGAAATAAAAACACCAATTCAGCTGGGTGAGAACTTTTATGGACCTAGAGAGTTATATAAAGCTATTGAACAAAAAGCTTCAGACTTAGTGATGCCAGACTTTATGAGAATTGGGGGTGTAACCGGGTGGATAAACTCAGCCGCGATAGCCGGAGCGGGGGGCATTCCTATTTCCACGCATTTTTACCCCGAGGTCGGTTCTCACGTAATGCGAGTATCACAATCTGCACACTGGCTGGAATGGCTTGATTGGGCGGACGATATCCTTTTAGATCCGTTTAATATTATCGATGGATATGTTCAAATTCCTAACAAACCGGGTATTGGTATAGAATGGAACGAAAAAGTCATTAACAAGCACCTTTTATAGCTAAAATTAAAGTTATAGTTTTACCATGAAATCTGTGTACAAAATCTTATGATATGCCGGCTCTCCAAGTCAGCATAGCTTAGTCTTTACGCAAGGTCATATTTGAATTTTGTAGTAAAATTATTCACAATTAGGCACGTTTTGCTAAACGATTGATAGAGACTTTAATGTCATTTTATAACGAAATGTTCGGAGATGATGGAAATGCCAGGCTTTGCTATTTTAAATATCTGGAGTGGCTAAATGCGCCTGAGCAAAAAAATCTTATAAAGCGCAAAGAAGAAGCAGAAAATGTATTCAGGCGTACAGGAATAACGTTTAACGTATACAGCGAAAAAGAAGAAACAGAAAAGCTTATCCCTTTTGATTTGATTCCTCGGATACTGACAGGAGATGAGTGGAAAATTATCCAAAGAGGTGTTGAACAAAGAGTTAAAGCAATAAATTCATTCCTTTGGGATATATATCATCACCAAGAGATAATTAAAGCTGGGATAATTCCACGCAGTCTAATTGAACAAAATGAGGCTTTTCTTCCTGAAATGATAGGTTTTACACCCCCAAGTGGAATTTATACACACATCGCTGGGATTGATTTAGTAAGAACCTCAGAGAAAGAATTTTTTGTTTTAGAAGACAATGTTAGAACACCATCAGGTGTGTCGTATATGATTGAAAATAGGGAAACTATGTATAACATGTTTCCAGAGTTATTTTCAAAAATTAAAGTAAGATCTGTTACAGAGTACCCCGCAAAGCTATTGAAGGCTTTAAAAGCATCTTCGCCTCAATTATTAAACGATTCTACCGTAGCGGTGCTAACACCTGGTATGTACAATTCAGCATATTTTGAGCACTCTTTTCTTGCCGATCAAATGGGAGTTGAATTAGTTGAATCCCAAGATCTTCAAATAATAGATGGTAGGGTTGCAATGAGAACTACCCAGGGTTTCAAGATTATCGATGTATTATACAGACGAGTAGATGATATGTTCTTAGATCCTCTTTCGTTTAACGAAAACTCGGCCCTAGGAGTTCCAGGTATCATGGATGTCTACAAATCAGGTTCAATAACAATTGCTAATGCACCAGGAACTGGCATAGCGGACGATAAGGCAATTTATTCTTATATTCCGGAGATTATTAGATTTTATACCGGACAAAAAGCTCTTCTAAAAAATGTTGAGACATGGCTCTGTGGAAATAAAGAGCATTTGCAATATGTATTAGAAAATATGTCTAGTTTGGTTGTAAAAGAGGTACATGGCTCCGGAGGCTATGGGATGCTCATAGGTCCTGCCGCATCAAAACAAGAGCTTTCAGCTTTTAAGAGAAAATTAGTAAGGAACCCGGCAAACTACATAGCCCAACCAACATTATCGTTATCGACAGTTCCAGTTTTGAAAAAATCTGGCTTAGCGCCTCGCCATGTTGATCTCAGGCCATTTGCCTTGGTGTCCAGAGATAATGTTTTTGTAACGGCTGGGGGGTTGACACGTGTTGCTCTGAAGAAAGGATCTTTGGTAGTGAATTCTTCCCAGGGTGGGGGAACAAAAGATACATGGATTTTGGAGACTAATTAATGTTAGGTAGAAATGCTGCCGGAATTTATTGGATGTTCAGATACTTAGAAAGGTGTGAGAATAATGCAAGATTATTGAGAGCTGGATTGAGAATTTCTATGACCCAGTACGACCATGCTAGTCAAGATTGGGAGTCGGTTCTTATGGCAACTTCAATCAAGACGCTTTTTGACAAAATTTACAACGAATGTAACTCCAGCTCTGTAATAAACTTTATTTTAAGAGAAAAAGAAAATCCTTCATCTGTTATTTCCTCTATTGATAAAGCTCGACAAAATGCCCGCATGATAAGAACTGTTCTGACTAAAGAGGTTTTCGAATCCATAAATGAAATATATTTTAACTTGAAGAGGCTTTTAAAGAGACCAGTAACAGAACAGTCTTTACCCAAAACTATCGATATAATCCAACGTCAAAGCGCTCTGGTCAGAGGATGCTTGCACGGGACAATGCTCAGAAACGATGTTTACGATTTTGCCAGGCTTGGAACTTTTGTTGAAAGAGCTGACAATACTGCCAGAATTCTAGATATGAAGTATCATATACTTCTACCAGCTGTAAGCTATGTAGGTTCTAGCGTTGATATTAGCCAATGGGAAAACATATTAAGATCAGTTTCAGCTTATCAGTCATATAAGTGGCTTAATGAAAATGAACTTAACCCACAAGGTATTTGTAATTATCTTATTCTAGACGATAGGCTCCCAAGATCCTTAAACTTTTGTAGTAAAAATATTTCTCTCAATCTTAAAAGCCTAAGTCAGAGCTATAATACTTCTTTTTGCAGTGTTAAAATGAGTTCTGGTCAATCTTTGTATTTGAAACAGCTTGGGATTGAAGAAATATTTAAAAATGGGCTTCACGAGTTTTTGTCCACATTTTTGGTTAAGTTGAATTCAATATCAAATCAAATAGAAAAAGACTTTAGATTTTATAAATAATGAAAATGTCACTTCAAAATATTGTCGAGTTTCAATTCACAGCAAATCCTACTTATGGAATTCAGCGTCTTAGAATGACACCTAAAGAGAGTGAAAGACAAAAAATATTAAGCTGGGAAATAATCTTAAAGGGTGCAAAAAAGGAAATTGAGTACGTAGATCATCATGGTAATGTCTGTGTTTTGTTAACGTTCGAGAAGGACACTAAATCAGTTTCAGTATTAGCGCAGGGAGATATTGAAATAAATAAAACAAACGGGGTAACTAATGAAGAATCGCTAATTCCAAAATGGCTATTTAAAAGGCATACGGAATTAGCAAAACCTGGAGTCACTATTAAAAAGTTTTGTCGTGACTTTACTGGCTTTACTGGGTCCGACCTAGACTTAGTTTATAAAGTTGCAAACAAGCTTCAGCAGACACTAAAATATGAAATTGGTTCAACAAAAGTAGAAACGGTAGCCGAGGAGGCTTTTCTACTTAAAAAAGGGGTTTGTCAAGATTTTGCTCATATATATATTTCCTGCATGAGATTATTAAATTTTCCGGCCCGGTATGTCAGTGGTTATTTGAAGCTTAATGACCGAAAAGAACAAGAGGCAACACATGCCTGGTGCGAAGTCTATGTAAATAATTTAGGTTGGGTAGGAATTGATGTTTCGAATAATATTATAGTAGATGAAAATTACGTTGTTCTAGCAACTGGATTTGACTATAAGGATGCAAAACCGATACACGGATTACAATTTGAAAGCGAGAATAGCGGTATAAAAACAGCCATAAGTATACAGCAATAAGAATGTTAGGAAATTATGACTTACTGTTTAGGTATCAAAATAAATAAGGGTTTACTATTTATGTCTGACACGCGTACTAATGCAGGTGTTGACAACATATCAACTTTTAAAAAAATATTCACATTTAATTATAAAGAAAAAGTTTATATCACAATTCTTGCATCAGGTAATCTAGCTACAACTCAGTTTCTGGTTAATTCTCTAAACGATATTTTTAGAGAAAAAAATAAGGATAAAAGTAAAGTTTTTTTTCAGAATTTAAGTTTATTTGATCTAGTTAAAAAAGTTGGAAAAGAATTAAAGAAGATAATTGCCCAAAATGCAGAAATAGGACAGAAAGCGGATACCTCATTTCATGCAAATTTAATCCTTGGAGGACAGGTTAAAGGTGAAGAACCTAAGTTGTTTCTCATTTATCCTCAGGGCAATTTTATAGAGTCTTCAACAGACGCTCCTTTTTTTCAAATAGGCGAGACGAAGTATGGAAAACCAATACTTGTACGAGCTTACGATCCATTTTTAAGTTTTGAGGAAACAATTAAATTGATGCTTCTTTCTTTTGATTCCACACTTAAAGCCAATTTATCTGTCGGCCTGCCTCTCGATTTTCAAATATACGAAAATAATACCTTTGTCCAAGGACCTAGCGGTCGATTTGAGTCTGGAGATCAATATCTAGCCGATGTTTCTAGTGGTTGGAGTCATGCGCTGAAAAATGCTTTTAAAGCAATGCCTAACTTAACGTTAGAGAAGCGCTAGTGTTTTTCTAAACTATTTAATGAGTTAATTAAACAAAGTTCGCATTTTCTCATAATTTATAAAGGTCGAATATAAATTGAAAATAGATCTTCTAACAAAATTCTTACCTAGTAGTCCCAAAATAGCTTTTACTCAAATTGGTGCTGGAGATCTGGTAATTTTTATTCATGGAATAGGTGGAAATAAAGAAAACTGGTATCAGAATATGGAGGTTCTATCAAAAAAGTTTAATGTCGTGGCACTTGATTTGCGTGGTTATGGCGAAAGTGAAGATTTTCTAGGACCTATGAACTTTTCGGATGTTGCTGACGATATTCAAAAGTTAATTTTATATCTTGGAGAGAAAAAGTGTCACGTCGTTGGTTTGTCAATGGGAGCACAAATTTCGCTCTATTTTTATGAAAAGTATCCCGATCTAACACAATCTCTTGTTTTATGTGATGCGCCCTTGGGTTTTCAAGATTTTACTGAAAATGAACGTGAGAAATTTATCAGGTTAAGAAGAAAGCCAATTGAAGATGGTATGGATTTAACAACAATGGCTATTAATATTGCTGATACATTGATAGGCAAAAAATCGAATAAGCTAGCTTATGATCAATTAGTTGAGTCAATGCAAAAATTACATAAAGAAACCTATCTTAAAGCAATTGATACCTTTGTTAAATCCGAACACTATAATATATTTCCAAAGTTAGATATCCCGGTGCTCGTTCTAGTGGGCGAACTTGATAATTTAACACCGGTGTCAATGGCCAAAGAAATTTGTAGTAAAATAGACGGAAGTATTTTTAAAATAATCCCCGACGCTGGCCATTTGTCTAACATCGAAAATCCTGATGAATTTAATATTGCCGTATTACATTTTCTTAGCCAAATATAAAAAAATATTTAAATTTTTCTTTTATTTTCAACTTTATAAGCTAATCTGAAGGTCTGACTAGAGATGAGGGGGTGCTATGTTTAAAAAATCAATTTCAACTTTTATATTATTTTTACTAACTATTTCATATGCTTATGGAGATAAAGTTAAAGTCGGAATGATCACTACTTTATCAGGAGGAGGATCTGGACTAGGAATTGATATTCGAGATGGATTTGCCCTCGCTGTTAAAGATGAGCCAAATATAGAGATAATTTCTGGTGATGACCAAAGGAAACCCGATATTGCCGTTCAACTTGCAGATAAAATGATACAATCGGACAAAGTTGACATAATTACAGGTATTGTTTGGTCAAACTTGGCTATGGCCGTTGTCCCTGCAGTGGTAAATCAAGGAAAGTTCTATCTTTCACCAAACGCAGGACCGTCGTTACTAGCTGGAAAGAAATGTCACAAGAATTATTTTAATATAGCTTGGCAAAATGATAATCTCCATGAAGCTGCAGGAGGGTATGCTAGTTCGGCTGGTTTTAAAAATAGTTTCATAATTGCTCCTAACTATCCAGCGGGAAAAGATGCACTCACAGGATACAAACGTTATTTTAAGGGTTCTATTGAGAATGAAGTGTACACAAAGCTTGGTCAAACTGATTATGCCGCGGAAATAGCAAAGATAAGAGCGTCGAACGCGGATAGCGTCTATTTCTTCCTTCCTGGAGGAATGGGAATAGCCTTCATCAAACAGTTTTCTCAGGCACAAGTAGATTTGCCACTGGTTGGACCAGCATTTTCATTTGATCAAGGTATTCTAAAAGCTGTTGGAAACGCAGCTCTAGGAGTAAAAAATACATCCCAATGGTCAAAAGATATAGAAAATGCAGAAAATAAAAAGTTTGTAGAAGACTTTCAATCAGCTTATGGGCGTTTGCCATCTTTATATGCCTCTCAGGGCTATGATACTGGCAAAATCATAGTTTCAGCAATGGCAAATGCGAGTATTAAGGATATGGATGCTTTTAGAGAAGCACTTAAAAATGCTCCATCTCAGGGTTTTAAGTCGACAAGGGGAAAGTTCTCCTTTTCTTCCAACCACCATCCCATACAAGACATATATGTTAGAGAAGTCGTAGAGGAAAATGGTACTCTTACTAATAAATTGATTTCTTCTGGTCTAGTAGATCATTCAAATTTCTATGTAGACCAGTGTAAAATGTAAATGATAAGGTATTGAGCTCTACAACAGCCTGGTTAATGTGAAATATGTCTTTGCAGCTCTTTATTGAGCAGTTATTAAACGGCATACAGTTTGGATTTATGCTGTTTTTAATGTCGGCAGGTTTGACATTGATTTTCGGTGTTATGGGATTGATAAACTTGGCCCACGGCTCCTTTTTCATGATAGGAGCCTTTAGCGCTTCTTTTGTTGCTGGTTTGACTGGGAATTTCTTTTTAGCCATTTTGGCTTCATTGATCTTTCCAGCTCTTATTGGAATAATGGTCGAGTTCTCAATTATTAGAAAGCTTTATGAGCGTGACCATCTTGACCAGGTTTTAGCAACATTTGCACTTATTTTGATATTTTCGGAGGCAACCAGATACATTTTTGGCGCATTTCCACTTTTTTTGGATATTCCAAATATACTTCAAGGAAATATTCTATTACCTGGTGAAATAGTATACTCCAAGTACAGGTTGATAATAATAATTATAGGTCTTTTTATAGCCTTAGGCCTATATTTTTTAATAAATAGAACCTTATTAGGAATTCAAATTAAAGCCGGTCAGAACGATAGACAAATGATAAGAGTTCTAGGAATAAATATATCAAGACTTTATACAATAGTATTCGCAATGGGAGCGGCCCTAGCAGGATTGGCTGGAGCATTAATTGGTGCCATCCAATCAGTTGAAGTTGGTATGGGAGAACCTGTATTGATATTGGCTTTTGTTGTAATAGTAATAGGTGGGATCGGTTCAATTAAAGGGGCATTGATTGGAGCACTTTTAATAGGAGTTCTTGACACTATGGCTCGACTGTTTCTCCCAATATTTTTTGAACTTATTATGGAGACCTCCCAAGCCTTATCCCTAGGCTCGTCACTGGCTTCTATGAGTGCATATCTCTTAATGGCATTAGTGTTAATATTTAGACCCACCGGTCTTTTTGGAAAAAAATAATGCTCACAGAAAAAAAGTTCAATCTAATTATAGTCCTTGGTATCTTCGCTTTTTCCTTGATTGGTTACGTAATAAATGAACCTTACTTCATTACTCTTGCAACAAAAATTGTTATTTTGGGGATCGCTGGCTGTGCTTTAAATTTAATATTAGGATTTGGGGGCATGGTGTCTTTTGGTCATGCAATGTTTTTCGGTGTAGGGAGTTACGTGGCCGCGATAAGTGCTTTTCATAGCATGAACGGTGAGTCCATCAATTTAATATTTTTTGATTTTAATGGTAGTAATCAAATGCTCTTCAATTGGTTTCTCGCTGTTATTTTTTCAATGTTTTTTGCCCTCGTTGTTGGGAGCATTTCTATAAGAACAAGCGGTGTATATTTCATAATGATTACTTTAGCCTTTGCACAAATGACTTACTATTTTTCAGTAGGCTGGACAAAATATGGTGGTGAAGATGGTTTGTCTACATATGTAAGGAATGATCTATTTTCAATAAACACAATGCTTCCGTTAAACTTTTTTATTATTTGCTTCGCTTGCTTATGTGTTGTTGGGTTTATTTTGAATTGGGTTATAAATTCGAATTTTGGAAATTTTTTAAAAGGCTGCAAAGAAAATGAAGAAAAAATGATATCGTTAGGTCTTAATCCATATACGCTTAAATTAACAGCTTTTGTGATATCTGGAGCGATAACAGGTTTAGCAGGCGCCTTGTATGTAGATCTTAATAGGTTCGTTAGTCCAACATCTTTAAGTTGGCAAACTTCTGGAGAACTAATTGTTTTGGTTATACTTGGAGGAAGTGCCAGGCTATTTGGACCATTGCTAGGAGCTATAGTGTTTATATTGTTAGAGCAATTCCTTGGTGAGGTAACAGAAAATTGGCAATTTTGGCTCGGCGTAATTTTAGTATTAATAGTTCTTTATTTTCCGAAGGGTGTTTCAGGTTTATTTATAAAAGATTAGGTCAATGGCCGAAAAAAAAGAAATTTTAAAGCTATCTGGTATCAACAAGTGTTTTGGCAACGTAGTTGTTGCAAAAGATATTAGTCTAACGGTGATATCAAATCAATTACATGCTCTTATTGGTCCGAATGGAGCAGGGAAAACTACTCTAATAAAAATGATATCTGGAGAGCTAAAACCAGACCAAGGCGTGGTAATGCTTCTAGATAGAAAGGTCAACCACTTAAGTGAAATTGCAAGAGTTCACCGTGGATGTATTAGAAGCTTCCAAGTATCATCAATTATTGGGTCTATGACCGTATTTGAAAATATTTTATTAGCGGTGAAACAGAAAAGAAGCATTCTCAAAATGCTGTTTAGAAAATTTCAAAGTAACTCATCAGAATCTAGTTTTGTTTATCAAACACTAAATCAATTATCTTTAGAAACCCTGGGAACAAAAGTTGCGTCGACGCTAAGTCATGGAGATAAAAGAAAACTAGAGTTAGCAATGGCACTTGCGATGGGTCCAAAAATATTATTATTAGATGAACCTTTTGCAGGTCTTGATCAGGCAGAGAGTTCTAAGCTAATTGAATTGCTTAAAAGCATAAAAAAAATTATGCCGATATTTCTTATAGAACATGATATGCAAGCAGTTTTTGCATTAGCAGATAAAATCTCTGTGCTAAACGAAGGAGAAATTATTGAAAGTGGCAGTGTAGAAAAGATTAGGAGGAGTAAGTTAGTGCAAAATGCTTATTTAGGGGGCGATTTATGAGTTTACTTGAAACAAAAAATCTTAGCGCTTTTTACAGTGGAAGCATTGCTCTTTCTGAAGTGGATTTTCTAGTTAATGAGGGATCCGTTATTGCTTTGATGGGAAGAAATGGTATGGGGAAGACCACACTTATTCATTGTGTGTGTGGTATTATAAGTGAAAAAAGCGGACTGATAAAATTCAATTCAGTCAACATACATGATTTGATTGATTTTCAAATAGCGAAACTCGGCATTGGTCTTGTGCCAGAAGGAAGAAGAATATTTTCAAACCTTACTGTTCATGAAAATTTGTTGGTAAGCGCCAAAGAGGGGGAATGGGATCAAAAAAAAATTTATGATCTGTTCCCAAGACTGCTTGATAGAAAGTATCAATTAGGTGGTTCATTGTCTGGAGGCGAGCAGCAAATGTTATCAATTGGGCGGGCACTAATGACAAACCCAAAATTATTGATTTTAGATGAGGCAACTGAGGGGCTTTCCCCTTTGATACAAAAAGAGATTTGGAATGTGCTGGCAACTTTAAAGAAGTCAGGCTTATCCATTATTATAGTAGATAAATCCTTAGAGAAGCTTTCTACATTAGCGGATCATTTTTATTTTTTAGTGAAGGGAAAAATAGCGTGGAGTGGCAAATACGATCAGCTAAATGACAAGCTAATAAAGAGCCATTTGTTAATATAACCTATTGGTTATTATTATTTAAAAACAACTATTTACAGTATTAATGTAAAGGTTTAATGAAAGTCCCATTTCTAAGTTCGTTAAAAGCTTGTGCTAACTCCGCTTGCGTGTTCATCACTATAGGGCCATGCCACGCTACAGGTTCTTGAATGGGTTTTCCTGATATTAATAAGAACCGAACTCCATCTTTTCCAGATATTAAAGAGACTGAGTCACCAGTGTCGAACCGAATTAATGTTCTGTTTCCTGATAAATCCCTAATATTTAACTCTTCGCCCTTTAATTCTTTTTCTATTCTAATACCTATAGGTTTAGAAGAATATGCAAAATCAGCACTTCCCTGAAAAACATAGGCAAAGCAATTTCTATATGCATCGATATTTATCTCTTTTTTAGTAAAAGGGGGAATATAAATATCAAAGTATTGTGGTTCTGCTGCGATGCCGTCAACTGGTCCCTTAATGCCCTTATAATCACCAACAATTATTTTTATTTTTGAGCCATCATCATCCTCGATCAATGGAATATCTGAGCCGCTGACGTCCTGATAACGAGGAGCCACCATTTTTTGAGAAGAGGGGAGGTTAGCCCAAAGCTGAAACCCATGCATTTGGCCTTTTTTGTTACCGAGCGGCATTTCCTGATGCAATATACCTGAACCGGCTGTCATCCACTGTACGTCTCCACCAATCAAGCTACCCCTATTTCCAAGACTGTCTTGGTGTTCCACAGTTCCATCAAGTACATATGTAATTGTTTCTATTCCTCTATGAGGATGCCATGGAAAACCAGCCTTAAATTTTTCAGGATCATCATTTCTGAAGTCGTCTAGCATAAGAAAAGGGTCACATTCATCTGGGTCACTAAATCCAAATGCTCTAAAGAGACTTACTCCTGCTCCTTCGGTGAATGGTTGAGCTAATTTTTTTTCCTTTATAGGTCTGAAAGACATGGTGTGTTCCTTAAAAATCGCAAATCTGCTCTATTGTAAGTTGTATAATATAACTGAACTATTTTGAATTATGATATAGTGCCTATATCTCGTAATTCCAAGACCTTTCATAATGGTGTTTGTATAAAATTAATCTTGTTCCTGGAGTGCTATTAAAATAAACATTACAGGTTATTTAATACAATTCCTATAAACAGGGTTAAAATAAAAAAAGAAATAACAGTGGTGACAAAAATTGCCTTAACTATTTCGCTTGGATTTACATTATAAGCTGCACATAGGGCTAAAGAAAAGGCCCCGCATGGGCCAAGTGATACTAAAAATGTTCCTAAAAAATTGTTTGGATAATTAAATTGGTAGAAAAAACCGGTTATTATTAGTAATGCTAAAGGCGCAAAAAGTAACTTAAGAAAAGAAATAGTAACGGTGAGGCTTGTTAATACTCTGTTTAAATAATGCGATAAAATTATCCCCATTGATATCAAACCTATCGGCATTGTAGTCTGGGCAAGCTTAGATGTAATAGTTTCAGCAATACTATCATTTAAATTTATTCCCGAAGACTTTACAATAACAGACACCAGTACTGCTATTACCAGAGGGTTTTTTAATAAATCTTGAGAATATTTTCGTAAATCAATTTTGATTTTACTTACATATTCAAGGCCAAGCGTCACAATAGATATAAGTATTACAGAGTCCATTACGATTATGCTAGAAACATGGAGTGATATACTGTCATCAAAAAAAATCTGTGAAAGAGGTAATATAATCAACACATGATTTGATAGGGCAACAGAGAGACCCCAAATGATTGCTTCAGTTTTGGTTCTAAGAAAAAATTTATGTGTTATGTAAAAAGCTAGTAAACCAGCTATCGTTTGCATTACAAAATACGATGCTAAAAGACCAAAGTTTATATTCTCCTGATTGCTTTTAGTAACTGCCTCAAAGATTACGCAAGGAATGGCAACATAAAAAATAAATAGGTTAAATGTTCGAGCATTTTCAAGACCGAAAATCTTGAATACACCGAAAAACATACCCAGTAGAATTAAAAGAGGAAAGGGAGCAAGTCCTGAAAGAGAACTGATCATTATTATTTATAGAAAAACAGAAGTTATGGTATTTTTTGGTAAATTTGGCAGTGTCAATTTTTTATAATTTTTCGGAAGTCCCATCTTCTTTAACTTTATTACCCTTACCATCTGTTTTTATATGTCCTTCTTGAATTGAGAAATCACTCCACTGTTGCTGATTTTGTTTAAAATTTACTTCTTTCCCGTACTTATGTAACAGATTTAAAAAATGCGTGTCTTCACTCCACTCCGAAGAAAAAAGCGTGTCTTGAAAATTTTTGGTCGAACCAAAATCAGCTTCAATTTTAGTTTCATCCAGTTCATAGTGCCTTACGTCTTGAACTTGATAGCTCTCAATCAATGAAATTTTCATGACATCTATATTATGCTTTAGTCTTTTCTTTACTAGATTGGACAGTCAGAAAATTTACTTCCCACAGTTTCCTTAACTTTTTCAATTTTTTCAACTGCATTACATACTTCCAAAATTTTAGGATATGCTTGAAAAGGATCATCTCCACAAACTTCCCTAAGTATCCCAAAGCCTCCTGTTTTTTGCGTTGTCCGAACGCAAGTATACAAAAATATATCTGCGTATGAACAGTCTCCTCCTGTGAGAAATGGGCCTGAAGACGATTTCTTTAGGTCTTGCTCAAGTCTTTCTGCTCTTTTGCCATGAAGTTCAGTTAAGTTTTTGATTCCTGTTTCTTTACCTCCTTCGGCAAGAGTATCGGTAAGCCTTAAATTTCGCCAAAACGGTTCATTATGCCCAGTTATGATGTCATGAAAAGGTGATAGTACAAAAGAATAATAATCTTGGCACCAAGCCCAGTAATTTCCTATTATTGCCGCCTGATCAGGTGACTTTGGTGTCAATGGCCCTTCATATTTTGTTACTAAATACTGAACGATAGCCATAGAGTCATTAAGCTCTAGACCGTTGGAATGGTCCTTCATCCACGGCACTGTTCCAAAAGGTGCTTCACTGTCTTTATCGAAATCTTCACCCATAGGCTTTGACATTTTAAGGTTCACTTTAATGCCATGCATTGCGCATACAATATTAATTTGTTCTCCGCGACCCACTATAGGTAAGTAAGCAATATCTATTTCTGGCATATTTCCCCCACAATTATTTAATATTTAATGATATTATAATTTAAAAGAAGTTCAAAATGAAAACTTGTGTATTTTTTTAGGGAGCCATATCCTTGATTGGGGGTGACGCGGAAAGCGAAATAGGTAACACGTAGCCTTCTTTTTCAATTGTTTTATTATGCTCGCTCCAAGCATCATCAAGAATCGTTTTATTTAATATTAAATCAGAACCTGTAGCTGCCATTACCATTGCGGCGTGGGTCATTCCTTTAATGGCTATAGATGATTTGCCTTGCGCTGTCATTTGCCATGAATGGAAAGGTGTACCAATAGCATAGTTTGCTCCCCACAGTGACACCGTGGGAACAACCCAGCTAACATCAGCTACGTCTGTAGAGCCCCCCATGTCGACTGGCTTCACATCACCTGCTACTACTGTTTCTGCCAAAACTTGCCCCTCAACTAGATCTATGCCAGCGTGAGAATAAGCACTTTCTATATCTTTTCTCGTTAATGTGTCTTGATACTTCTTCGCGTATAAATGCTCTTCTTTACTGAATTCTGGAGCACCTAATTGGTCTAAGTTACCTTGCATAATATTCCCAAGTGTTTCGTTATAAAGTAGATTAGAGACACCAGCTAATATCTTGGTCTTGACTTTTGTTTGAGTCATAAGAGCTGCACCTTTTGCTATTTCTTTTACTCTTTCAAGTAATTCCATCATTTTAGGTGTAGTTTCATCTCGTACAACATACCTGACTTTTGCTTTTGCTTGGACCACGTTAGGAGAAATGCCCCCACCATCAATCAGAGCGTAGTGAATGCGAGCTTTATCAGGCATATGTTCTCTCATATAGTTAACACCAACGTTCATTAACTCTATTGCATCCAAAGCTGAGCGTCCAAGGTGAGGAGAAACAGCTGCATGGCTAGCCCTACCTTCAAACGTGAAGTCTACACGACAGTTTGCAAGGCTGGACCCTTTAACAATCCCCGGCAAGCATCCCGGGTGCCACGTAATTGCCACGTCTACATCTTTAAATATTTTATCACGAACCATAAATGTTTTTGCTGCACCGCCTTCTTCGGCCGGGCAGCCATAATATCTAACGACTCCAGGTAAATTTGAGTCTTTTAACCACTCCTTTAGAGCGACCGCCGCTTGCATGGATGCTGAGCCCAAAAGATTATGACCGCAGCCATGCCCATTCTCACCTTTTTTGACTGGGTCTTGATGAAAGACATCTGCCTTTTGGCTAAGGCCCGCCAACGCATCGTACTCTCCCAGAAACGCAATTATTGGGCCATCAGTACCATATTCTCCTACGACAGCAGTTGGTATGTTAGCTATACCCTTTGTCACAGAGAAACCATGATATATTAACTCATCAACATGGGCACTCATAGAGTTTTGCTCAGAGTAGCATGTTTCAGGAGTTGACCAAACTTTGTCAGCAAGCTCTTGAAATCTTTTTTGATTTTTTGATACAAAGTCCCAAATGACGTGTTTATTGGTTTTCATATGAATTTGAACCTTTGAAGAATTAGTTTACCTAGCTCTTTTTTTCCTAAACATTGCGGAACTAAAGTATCCAGCCTGACGTATCCAATTGTAGGCTCTTGATCTTTTCTCTACACTTTCGTTACGTGGCTCAGGAGAACCTAGTTCTAAATAGTTGAGCTTTACTTTATCAAAGCTCTCTAGATTTTGCGTTATTTTGGTAAATTTTTTCCTATTCTCAGAATTAAGTGTCTTGTGAAAAGGGTCAGTTACAAGCCAATATTCTGAGCTTTCGATATCGTTTTTAAGCATGCGATGAGTTAAAATAACATCTTCTCCTGAAAGTTCTTCAAAATTTCTAATAGTATTCAAAGAGAAATTTCCTTTGTGAGCGCAAATCTTTAATCTTAAGTTTTTCGACTGCGTACATGGTTCACAGCCACATGCTTGTACAAAGGCCAAATCTGATAGCTTTTTATTAAATGCCGCATTTGCTCTTGCCATGACTTCAACAATATCATCTCCCGATGTTGAGCCTATTTTGTTGCTACTGAAGAAAAAAGCGGCATCTCCTTCAAGCTTATTTAATCTTAAGGTGGGCTCTACCTCATCTATAACTGTCTCTAAAAGATCTGCTACTATTGTAGTCGCATGGGACTCAAAATTCTTTGCCAAGGCAGCACCAAAAATTGGCTTTTTAGATAAATTATGTAGCTTAACGAATTCTGTATAGCCACTTATGTCTGCAATTAGTAAAAAGCCGTTTTCTGACATTGATTATTCCACCTATTTTAGATTAAATATTTTTTTACATAGGAATGTCAATTTTTTTAGAACTAGAACACCTTTTAGAACGATGGTTAATGCTCTTTACATGTAGTAGTTTACTTTCGTAAAACTTAGTTAGGTTTTAGTTTTGTAAAAGCATTTAGATATTTAAATACCAAATTTTTGTAATGTGTTTAATTTTATTTTCTTCAATTTTCATTGCATAAACATAATCAGTTTCAATTGGCTGCGGCTCTTCACCTAAAATATTGTCTGCATAAATAATGGCATATAGCAACACCATTCCTCGCTTTTTATCCTCTGCAATAGACTTAATTTCAAATTTAGTATTAGCTAACATGGAATGTGCATCTTTCATCCATTCGACATAATCCTCAAGCCTATCGAGGTGAATCAGAGTGTCGGCATCTGTTTTGAATGTAGCATTGGGATGGCAATATTCTTTGCAAGCTTCCCAACCTTTGCCTTCATCACAGGGCCAAAAAAACTTTTCGGCTACATCTAGCATAAATTTAACCCTTCCAAAATTTTGTTCTATATTCGATAATAACAGAATTTATCACGCAGAGCTACTTTGTTAAATTAAGTAAATCCTAATTTATCACCAGATCACCAGATCATCAGATAGAGGAAATATCCATCCTTATATTTTGCTTATTTGTGCTCATAATTTAAGGCAAGATGATCAATAATATCAAATTCCTGTGCTAGGCTTGAAATATCTTCAAGCCAATTGTCTACTAAATATGACTTACTAGAAGCCGCGCTAACGCCGTGATCAGTGTCGTTATCAATTATTGCTTTAACTGCGAAGGAGACAGGATACGACACAAGTCTTGCCATAGCTGTTCCCCTTGTATCACCCCATGCATCCATTTTATAGGTTTTATGCCATATAACGTGATTGTTTTGTTCAGCCTTAAGATCTACGCACAGAATTACACGATCTGGTTCATTATCAGCATAAGCGTTATCCCGCCAAAACTGTTCGGACATTTCGATTAACCGCTTTTCCCCAGCTTGTCCATTTAATGTTTCTATCTCGTTAAAAATACTTGCCCAAGCCTGGGCCCATCCTTTTAGTCTTAAAGTGCCTCTTACGAACTGCTTAATTTTCCAATTACGGTCAAAAATGTACTGCTCAATAAAGGGTATCGAGTCTCTGTTCGGATAGACCTCAAATTCTTCTGGATTATTCAGCGGTGCGTTATAAGAAGTTATAGCATCCCAAGGTCGGCTTACCTCAAAATTTTCGAAATCTTTTATTGACCTTGAAGGAGATTTCAAAGCTTTCAATACACCAAGAGGCGACCAACTGAATTTATATTTGAATTCGTTTGGAACTTTAGGAACTCCCCCACAGTATGATAGAAAAGAAACCTCAGTCTCTGCGTTCATTAGCTCTGACTTTTTGAGCTCGTTGACAAGCTTATGAGCCATCAGATGGTCTATGCCCGGGTCTAAGCCTATTTCATTCACCAAAGAAACCCCCGCTTTGAGTGCAGCATTATGGAGATTTTTCATCTCAGGGGAAATATAGGATGAACTAACAAAGTGAGCCTTTTTTGAAATTGCTAATTTTGCCAGAGGAACATGCCAGTCTCCTGGCAGCATTGATACAATTATGTCCGTAGGGGCTAACTTTTCCTCTAAAGATTTAATATCGAATTCATAAATTGTTACTTGAACACCTTCTAAAGCTTTTCTAGCTTTGCTAACTGTTCTGTTCCAAACAATAACATTATTGCCATCCAAAATGAGTTTTTTTAATCCAGGGATCGCTGATAATCCTGTTCCGCACCAATGTACTGCCATGTTACACCTCTAATAGTTTTGATTTAAACACTTGCTTTGCTCTTTGCCAAACGCCATAATTTTTATCAACTAACTGCATTAAGTAGGGAAAAATTTGTTCTGCAAAGTCAATTGAGCTTTCTTTTGGCAGTAGGGAAGGTAAGTTGTCGATTGCCATTATATCCAATGGTG
>ENA-OSEY01000742-OSEY01000742.1-marine-metagenome-genome-assembly--contig:-NODE-742-length-23170-cov-2.874724_pt1 | contig 23170 bp, 18 predicted proteins | sample MGYA00248465_ERZ534230 | MGnify/ENA primary metagenome ERZ534230 (study PRJEB26409, sample SAMN06344110) | marine metagenome | isolation source: Sea water from surface | place: Atlantic Ocean:Southern...
AATTAGTAATAATATTTCAGATTTGAGCTTTTACAATGATTATTCAGCAACTGTCATGAGGCCAGATCTATCCAGATACGCTCAGGATCAGGGTTCAGGATTGCCATTGGCATACTCATCTATGCAAAATAGGTTTAGTCCATTTTCTGGTTATGCCGGATATAATAGTTTTTATAATCCGTATTACATGTACAGTCCATACAACATGTATGGTGGCAATTATTATAATGGTTACGGCTACAACCCATACGGTTACAATTATACCATTGGTGGCTACTCAATGTTCGTACCTGTTGGGGAAGAAGAATTGAGACAATTCAATAAGAGAATGCTTCAGAAAAGAGCTCAACAGGCAAAAACGAATCTTGAAATTAGACGCAGTGCTTACACTGGAACTCAAAACAACAGTTCTTCTTCATATTATAGTGGATCTAATAATTCTTCCAGCCGATCCTACGGTGCTTCAAGCACACGATCCTCAAGCTCTTCTAGATCGTCCTCAAGTAGCGGTCGCAGAACTACCAGAAGAAATTAAAAATACTACATAAAATTTCTATTTATGTTAAGCGTTTCAAAGCGACTTTTACTATTTTTATCATTTTTTATAAATCTAAAATCACAATCTGCAGCTGAGGCAATCCATTTTTTAGAAAATGAGATTGGTTTTGGGGCACGTTCTTTATCGATGGGAGGAGCATATACGTCGCTAGGGAATGACCCTTCAGGAATGTATTGGAATCCAGCTGGATTAGCTAGTATTAAAAGTGGTGTGGTCTATGTTGAGACTCACAGTTTGGATTATAACAATAGTATTAATTATTTGAATCAAATAAAGGAAAATCCTCTGAAAGTAGGAAGGCTGAATGGCTTTGGTATAACTTTTCCAATCCCTACTATTAGAGGTAGCCTCGTTTTAGGAATGGGCTTTAATCGCCTTATACATTATGATCAGTTGGTTTCTTTTTCTGGATTTAGTAATACCGATAATGGCCTTACATTTCCTATCAACGGTAATAATGTGCTTTTTTCAAATAATGTATTTAGAGAAGAGTTAATTGCAAATACCGGGTCATTGAATATGTGGTCTTTTTCATTTGGTATTGCGCTTGCAGAAAATTTATCTGGAGGCCTTTCTTTATCAAGAGTAGTAGGTGATGAAAGTTATGATTTTAGATTTATTCAAAAAGATGACAAGGACAATTACAATGTATATCCATCAGATTTTAAAACTTATAATCTTGACCAAAAATTAATAACAGATATTCGATCATGGAATTTAACGGGTGGACTCAAAGCGATTGTTTCTGATAATTTGCAATTTGGGCTATCATTGTCACTTCCCATGACCATTAATATAGAAGAACAGCATGCTACCAGCGAAAAAATGATATTTGACAATGACGAAGAATTCAATGTCAATGAGAGTGGATATTATGTATACAGAATAAAAACACCTATGGTAATAGATTTTGGCTTAGCTTTTAAAATAAATGATTTTATTATCTCAAGTGGCTTCAAAATGAAGGATTGGTCAAAAACTAAATTTGATTTAAAAGGCATTGATGATTTATCTGAAGATTTTGAATACTTTCAAAGTGAAAATATATTTTTAGCGAAGGATTATGGCCTAACGATGCAAGTAAAGATTGGAGCTGAATACTTATTAAAAATTTCAGATACTTTTGGTTTGAATATTCGAGCTGGTTACAACGAAACACCTTCGCCAGAAAAATCTACTATGCAAGAGGAAGCTATCGAACGAATTTCATTTGGCATTGGATTTCCGCTTAGTTCAAACATCTTAATAAATGCAACGCTAGTTAATTCAAATTGGGATAAAATATCATCAGATACTTATGCGCCATCAGAGGCAATTGAATCTGTTAGCGCTAAAAAGATTTTTATCAATACCGCATATCTATTTTAATTAAATCTTTTAGATTATTGCTTGTAACTGCAACTTCGCTACAACTAATTTTCCATTCAATTTGGATGGCTCGGTAGCTCAGTTGGTAGAGCAGAGGACTGAAAATCCTTGTGTCGGCGGTTCGATTCCGTCCCGAGCCACCATCTTTTTATCCTTTTCATTATCTCTGGCCGTAATTATGCTCTGTGTTCTCTTCATTTCTGTCAGTAGCAACACCAGGATTTGAACCTAAATCCGTTATTTCTTGTCTTAAATCGGTTGTCATTTCTATATTAACAGAATTTAAAGAATCTTTCAATTGTTCAGTATTTCTTCCTCCAATTATGGGGGATGTTATTGCTGGATGGCTACTTGCCCATGCTATTGCAAGGCTTATTGGAGAGTGCCCATATTTTTTTGATAACAAAGTAAATCTTTCAGCTATTTCAAACATTTCAGGTTCATTGTATCTAACTTTGTACATTTCATTTTCAATTAATCGCCCTCTTGATGGTTGATTGTTTTTAGCATATTTGCCCGATAGCAATCCTCCTCCTGTTGGGGAATAGTTAATTACACCTATATTTTCTGATATTGCCATTGGCAAGATCTCAACCTCAGCTTGCCTTTTTACTAAATTATACATAGGCTGTATACACTCAAATCTATTCCAGCAGTTTTTTTCCGAAATGCCAATTGATTTAGCAATTTGCCATGCAGCGAAATTGCTTGCACCTAAATATAGAACTTTGCCAGTTCTAACTAGATCATCTAAAACTCTCATGGTTTCTTCAATAGGCGTCATATCATCAAACCTATGAAGAAAATAAAGATCAATATATTCTGTATTAAGTCGCTTAAGACTTTCATTGATTGAGTTCATAATATTCTTGCGCGTATTGCCTCGTGCGTTCACGTCATTGCTGGTTGGAAAATAAACTTTACTAGTAATCACTAGATCATTGCGACTGCCGCTTATAAGTTTGCCAAGTATGGTTTCGGATTTCCCTTTTTCATATACATTAGCGCAATCAAAAAAGTTTATTCCTGCATCACGGCACTGATTGAACATTTTAGCAGACTCTTTTTCATCTGCATGACCTCCAAATGACATCGTTCCCATGCAAAGCTCAGAAACCTCTATCCCTGTTTTTCCTAGAATTTTATATTTCATTAATCTTCACCTTTAATATTTTATTTTGAAAAGTTGATTTGCGCGCATCGCTTTTAATAATGTAATGCAATGTCGTAAAATCCCCATCAAAATCCATTAAACCTCTATCAGCGAGCTTATCAAATACATAATCCAATAGTAAATTAGTAAAATCTTTTACCTCAATAAAGCTGCTACCCTCAACTGCTTGATTAAGTCTACATTCTAAATCATTGGCATTATCAAAACCAATATACTTCATATCAGTATAGGTACTTAGCCATTTATCATGAACTAATTGTTTGTGAGGCAAAGGCTCTTTATTATTGGCCTCTTCAAGAATCTGTACAAAAATTTCTGCGCTCACATAATGTGTTTTTACAAAGCCAAGAAAGTCTCTTCTAATGATATCTACTTCAAATTTTTCACTCATTGATCTACTATTTCTTAAATATTTTGGTTTCAATTAAGAATAAATATTTATCAATTTTAAGATCTTGACCTTTAGTGTCATGTAAATGTTTTTTTAGTTTATTGTATTCCTCTCTTCTTTTATTCGTAATATTTTGCCACTTATCATCATTTATTAAAAATTCAGTAAGATCTGCGAAAAATTGATCATCTTCTTCTCGACCATATATTTTGTGCATGTTTGAATATTCAGCATTAGTTATAAAATCCAAGATCTGAATAACCTTTTTTATAGAGTTGAGTTGTTCACTGGTTATATTTTCAGATTGAGCATTTAGCGTTTTATTTAATATATCAATATGAATCAATCTTTTGCTTTGTTTTTTTTTACTCATTCTAAATTATCTTTTTTAATTATTTCCCACCCTTCTTCTGGTCGCATGTGCTTCAGCTCTTCATCCGTATAGCCCATCATTCGAAGGTTCATTCTCATTTTATTGGTCATCATTAAGGGAATAGACACTTTAGATTCAAAAGGTTCTAATGGAAAAAGAACATGTCTGTTTATGGTAATATTTTTAAAATTTAAAGGATTTTCTAAAATTAAATCACTTATACGATAAAACGTATCGCCAAAATTAGAATCAACTTTTACAAAGTTCATCCAATCCTTTTGAATTCTTGATGTAAGCTTTTTATTCGTTTTATAGAATTTTAGTAAATGCTCTTTTATAACAGCTGCTCTTCCTAATGAACAATTTTTTGGAGGTTGCTTATATCGTAATATGCTGAGATTGAAATATTCAATACCTCTAGTTTTATAACTAACCAGTGAACATTTAAAATAGTAAGTATTTTTTATATGACCGAGATCTTGATCTAATAATTTGAGCTCTTGCTTAATGTCATCTAATTCATTTTTTTCAATTTTGATTTTTTCCTTATAACGATAAAACGTTTTTTCTTTTTTTTTAAATTTGGCATAAAGATCGTTAAAGCGCTGAATTTTCTCTTTATCCAATTCGTCAATTCCGGACATTATATTTGGAGTTACATAGTTAAAATTTGTTTTCATATGTTACAATTTAAATTGTTTATTAAATTATATAAAATTAAAATATATGGTAAAATTATATATATAAATTATATAAAAAATATATAATATTTTATATAAAAATATAAAATAATATAAATTCTTAGAGGACATATATTGAATTTTTATTAATTTTTTATTTTATTTATATTTTATTTTCTTAGTTTAAAATATCTTTATTAGATGTACTTTAATCATGCTAATTAATGATAATCATTTAATTTTTTATTAAAAAAACTAAGAAATAATGAAAAGATCGCTACTAAAATACACTATTGAAGGCTCCGTTATTTTGCTAAGTATTTTACTTTCATTTTACGTTGAGGATATCAGACAAAATAAAGAAAATCGTGAAAAAAAAGATCAATATTTGTATGATTTATCATCCACTTTAGAATCCGATTTAGAACAAATTGACAACCTGCTAAAGACATTATATAGATCTACTGATTTGATCACAGAGATTCAAAATGACATTGATCAAAGCCATACACTGTTTTCTGATATTGATGCCGTTAATAAGATTTTAGATATTGAGGTAGGGATCTCTTTTTTCCCGCAAGATGGTATTTTCGATCAAATGATATCCACAGGTTCATTTGAGCTAATTAAAAATATGGAATTGAAAAAACTATTGTTGGAAATGTACAATCACCAAAAAGATCGAAATTTTGCCACATCAACTGAGATTGACCAATTTAATATTCGATTAAGAAATGAGGTTTTAGACCAGTTCAGAATAAGTTTTAATTATAATTCGTACGATGGTGCTTTTTATGGCTCTAGATCAGTAAACAAGTATAAATTCAACCAAACCTATTATTTGTCTAATACCTTTTATGGACTGTTATCGCAAGCAAAGACCTATGCAAACATGTACACTCGACTCCTCAAAGATATTGAGAAGTCATATTTAACCTCCTTGGCACTTGCTAGGGAAGAGGTCAAGGATTATCGTGAATAAATTTATGAATTTTGATATAATACTAAAATTGAGCTATTAAATATGAAACTACGACAACTATATATTTTTGTTTTTTTCTTATCATCATTTGCTTTTTCTGAAAACTATTGGCAACAGCATGTTGAATATGATATGGATGTTAGATTGGATACTTCAAAAAAAGCGTTATTTGGTTCATCGCAGATAGTTTATCAAAATAATTCACCAGATACGCTCTATAATTTTTACTTGAATCTTTATGGCAATGCTTTTCAAAAGGGCACTGTTAAATACAGAGAATACTTGCAGAACCTAGGGCGCTCGTACAGAGGAGTTAAATTTAGAGAGATTGAAAAATATGAGAGTTATTATGATATAAATGCCTTTAGCATAGAAAGAACTGGAAGTGTCATTTCAGACACCTTTAAAGTTGACGATACAATTTTATCTGCAAAATTAGCAACAGGCTTAGCGCCAGATCAATCCATGGTGATCAGTTTAGAATGGGTGCATTATATTGGAAATTTTTTAGAAAGAGCCGGGCGTGTTGGAAAACAGTATAATTTTGCCCAATGGTATCCTAGGGTAGTTGTTTACGATGAGAACGGGTGGTTTGATGAGCCATTCCATGCAGAAGGCGAATTTTATGGTGAATTTGGTACCTACAAGGTAAAAATGGATGTTCCAAAAGGTTATATCATTGGATCGACTGGTACATTAACGGAAGGCGACCCCGGTTGGAAAGAAGTTGAGGTCGATACGAGCCAGAATTTCTCAGATTGGTTGCAGAATTTTAAAGATAATAGAATTAAATATAGCACTAAAGACAGAAGAGTAGTTTCATTTTACGCAGAAAATGTCCATGATTTTGCTTGGGTAACCTCTCCAGATTTTTTATATGAATACGGGTCTTGGGATGGCATTGACGTTCATGTCCTATATAACCAAAAGAATGGTAAATCCTGGACTAAAAAGGTTCGAGCTAGAACAGAAAGATCATTGGAGTGGTTAAGTAAAAAATTTGGCCCCTATCCTTATCCTCAAGTGACAAATACGGACCGAATTGCCTCTGGTGGTATGGAATACCCGATGTTAGTGATGGATGGTAGTGCATCGGAAGGATTGATCTTTCATGAAGTTGGTCATATTTGGTTTTACGGTATTTTGGCAAATAACGAAGTAAGAGAGGCTTGGCTAGATGAAGGGTTTACATCTTTTCAAACCACTTGGTATATGATGGATCGCTATGGTCCTCAAGGATTTGACCTTGAAAATAGTACTTCTTACAAAGACTGGCAGAAAAGATATTGGAAGTTTGATAATAGTCTTGGTAGAAGGCAGTGGGGTATTTTAAGATTTCAAGCTACTGGAGAAGACGAGCCGATAGCGAGATCTACTTATATGTTTAAAGGAAATCGTTCTGCAGGTGCGAATGCATACACCAAACCTGCCTTAATGCTCCATGAGCTTAAACATGTTCTTGGGGAAAAATTGTTTCTAGATGCTATGCAAGAATATTATAGAAGATGGGCATTGAAGCACGTTAACGAAAAAAGACTTATTGACACTGTTGAAGAGGTTACCGGTTATGATCTGGATTGGTTTTTTAGATCATGGTTGCATGATACAAGAACATTGGATTATGGAATCTCTAAGTGGAAAAAAAATAGATCAAAAGATGGACTCTGGAACATCACAATGCAGATCAATCGCATAGGCAACAGAGACATGCCCCAATTGATCCGAACGAAATTAAAAAACGGTGATTATCATGATATTTGGTGGGACAATCATAAGTTTAGAGTGATGGACAGTTTTGAATACACTGTGCCTAGTGAGCCAGCTTTCTCATTCCTAGATCCTGAAGTGAAGACCATGGATCTTGATTTTAGAAACAATTATTCAGGCAGAATGCCATCAGAACATATCTTCTACTCACCTGGAATGAACTATAATCCCAGAAATAGATACGTTCAGGAATGGCTCCCAACGCTTCACTATTCTCCCAGTGGTAATTACTTGGCCGGTCTTCGACACAAAGCTCATTATTCATTTGTTCAAGAATTAATTACTACTATAAATATCGGTTCAAATGATAAAGCAGTTTGGAGCATGTCAGGATGGCAACGCAATCTTCATCATGGTCTAGATAGGTCACTATTTAAAATGTATGATTTTGATCTTATTAGAGGTTTGGAATTATCACTTGAAAGATCAGGAGAAGGGTACCTGGAGAATTTTACGATTGTTAATGAAATCAAATATATGCAAGTCACCGATACAATAAGGTCTGATCTTTTTGAAAAAGGAGGAACGCTTTTACTGGGGAATAAGATATTCAATGATAATTTTGAGTTAGCTCTGGATGTTTCTCCGTCAGGCATTTCGGACTGGTCATTCTCTAGATTAACTTTTACATTTAAAAGTGAAAACACTTTATTTTCAAACAAGGCGCTAAAGCATAGATCTTTGTTTACCGCAGGTAAGATATGGTCAAGCGAGAAAAAATTACCTGTACAAGAATTGTACACCCTAAGTGGTGCGAGTTCTAAAGATACATATTTTGTTTCTTACCTAAGAAATCCAAATAGCTTGATTGGAGAAGAGAATATTCGGGGAAACTTTCATCTACCTGGAGATCTCAATGTTAGAGGCTTTACAGGAACAAGCTATGCAGGAGCTGATGCCGGTCTATCATTTACCGATGAGCTATCTTTAAATCGAAGAATTGGTCCTCTAGACCTAGAATTTGCTGCCTTTTTGGATTTTGCTTCTGTATCAACGAGATATCTCAATATGGATAATACAGAAAAAATGACCGATCTATATTCTTATGGGATTGGTCTGAGGTTTTCATCTAGCTTGTATGGACAACCGCTTTACTTAAGGATAGATAAAGTTCTTGATGCTAAGATTAATGAAGAAGAACCAAACGGTAAAGCAGACTGGGTATTTAGTTTTCAAAAGATCATTAATTAATTATACTCAATCATGAATCAGATTGAAGATAATTGCGCTGTGATATTTGACCTTGATGGAACATTATTAGACACTGTCAAGGATATCGCTAATGCTGTTAATGATACTTTGCTTCAGTTTGGTTATCCAACCCATTCAGTCTCATTTTATGAAAAGAATATTGGCGGAGGAATAAATGATCTCATTGATAGGTCGCTTCCAAAGGGTCATAATATCTCTACAGAAACCTATATAAAAAATCTAGATCATTATTATAAGGACCATTTAAATAAAAGTGCAAAAGTATATCCCCATATTTATGATATTTTAAACTTATTACAAAAAAGGGATATTCCCATGGCTGTAATATCAAACAAAAGACACCCATTTGCTGTGAATTCTGTTGATCGTTTTTTCAAAGATTATTTTCAGATCGTAATAGGATCAGGTCCTGAATATCCTTTGAAGCCCGATCCCACGAGCGCAGAACACGTTCTCAATGTTTTCAATGCAGACCCAGCTCAAAGCTATTTTGTAGGTGATACCGAGTATGATATCTTAACAGCAAAGAATTCTAATATGAAGTCTCTAGCAGTATCATGGGGGATGATCAGCCGCGAAGAACTTTTAGTTCACCAACCTGATCACATTTTTGATGAACCAAAAAAGTTATTGGACTATTTTAAAGAGATTTAACGCTATATTGTTATTTGATCTTCGATATGAAAAGGTATATTATGAATTTTAAAAGTAAACCCTACTTAATTTTTATCTTTACAATAGCATTTATTGCATCATGCGAGGATAGCAATAGCAAATTGGAAAGTGAGGTCATTGGTATATGGCATATGCCTCAATCAGTAAACAGGGTCATGAGCGGGATGGATCAATCTGATATTGGCGGCCAGAGTTTAAATGCCTCTAATTATTCCACCATCATTACCACAAATACAGATCAAAAAATGATTGATAGAATGTCTGCGGGTGTTGGATCTATTTCTATTACAGGCATGATAAACGAGGAGCTAAAGTTTTTGGATGGGGAGTTTGATCTTGAGAGCAGATCCTCCTATGTCAATGTCACTAATTATGATTGGTTTAGTTTCTTTGAGAATGAATCAACTATTCTTGATTTAGATTCTCCAATAATAATCCTAAGCATGTCCAATTTTGTTTATAGTGAATTTGAGATGTTTGAGGAAGACTATTTAATCATCTATTCTGGTGATTCCAGTTATATCGAAATTACCGATGAAATAGATTACCAGTATGATGGTAGAACTTTGAAGATGCCTAAGCAATCCTTTCTATCATCTGACAGTACGATTTATGTTGAAGGTGAGCTATCTTATTCTACAATTGATATAAAAGCCAACACGCCAACGTCGATTTTTTCATTTGATGAAGAAATGAGTTCGGACTATGGAACCTGGTCTATTCATATTAAGGAAGATGGCCAATGGATAGAGGTTTACAACTGGTCTGAAGTTTATGAATTTTCTGAAGAAGAAGTAGAAGATTATTACTCTGATTCAACTTTTGCAAATTGGCGCATTGAAGACGATCAAATAGTGGTAACCTATGAATACGATGAAGGTTACGTATCTGAAAATGATGGCGGTTTTGGTTTTGGCCAAGGAACTTGGATCTATGAAGTCAGGTATTCTTACCAACTATCTGATGGAAAATTGATATTGACCAATGAAGTGGACGTATGCGGTGAATGGGAGGGCACAGAGTGTAATAACTGGATAGAGTATGAACTCGGTTTAGAAGAAGGAAGCCTAAAGGAGATAAAAATGGTCTGGAACTTAGAGTTCACAAAAGACGCTTCGCCAGCGAGTAGAAAATTTATCCATAGTTTGAATCCTATTTTACAAAAATTTCTTCCATTCAAGAATTTCTAAAATAGATATCGATACTGGAGACTAATTCTTCTGCCAAACTCTGGCATGATCGTCTTTATTTTAGATAAGTGATTGTAATATTCCTCATCCAAGATATTATTAACGTTAAAGATCAATCTATGGTTTCCATTGCTGGAACCAAAACTGTAGCTTCCGTAGATATCAATTAAAGAATAGCCAGGAGTTGTGGTCTCAAATTCGCCCAGTCGAGACTGTTCAAACCCTTTAGTAAATCTAATAGACGTAGTAAGATCACGGCTTTCTTTTGTGGATAAAGTCAATTGAAACTTATCTGCTGGCATAAAAGAAAGATTGGTATTGTTTGTTTTATCAAGACCTCTGACAATGGAAAAGTCGGCATTGATATCTATGTTCTTGCCTAAATAGGATGCTTGAATTTCTCCTCCGCTTATTTCTGATTTAATATTTTTCATTTCATAGATATATAGCCAACCAGTCGATCCACTCCCCCATTCTATCCAATCAGCACCAGGCTTGTATCCGTCGCCTTTCTTAAGATATTGATGGTAGCTTGGGCTTTGGTTGTAATATCCGTTGAATTGAAAAAAGTATTCATTTTTTTGATATTGAATAGAGCTTTCGAACCCATAAGTCTTTTCTAATGTTAAAGTTGGATTTCCAATTTCATAGCTATAGCTGCCAAGATGTGGTCCATCTGAATAAAGACTCTCGATATCGGGTGTTTTACCAGTGCGCATAATTGTATTGGACCATTGCCAATTTTCCCATTCCTTTATAGCAGATCCAGCAAGCGATATAAAGCTAAATTGTTTATCCACAACATCCTCAACTTCAAGATTGGAGAATTTTGTTTTTACCTCAGGTGAAATTAAAGAATGCTCAGCGCGAAACGAAAGTTGCGTTGAAAAGCCAAGCAGTTCATTCTCTTGTAAGCCAAAGACAGACATTTTCATTTCACTAGTGTTAGGCGTCCAATAAAAACCACCTGCTGAGAAATATCGATAGTCAAATGAACTGCCCAATTCTTTAGTTCTTCCAACTAGATTGGACTTTAAAGAGAGTATATTTTGGCTGAGTCTTACAGCAGGTGAGCTGGATGATGATTCATATTCTGAATGACTGTAAAAAATAAAACTTTGGTCAATGTTTAATGTTTCAAATCCTCTAAAATCAATATCTTGATGATAATTTAATTCTTGCGTGTTTTTCGATAATTTTAGATCAACGCCGTTGATATGCCCTTCTGGACTTCCAGGAATGCCATAATCCATTAAAACTCGCTCGAAAGAAAATACTCCTCTTCTGCTATCTCCAATTCTGGATATACCGATGAATGCTTCTTGATTGTTAATAGAAGTATTTTCTAGTTCTCCTATAGGAGTGATCTGATTGCTGGTTTTCCTAGCTTGGGTTGAAAATCTGATATTATTTGATCCCCACGGGGTTTCAAAAGAGTAACTACTAAAAAGCCCTCTATTGCCAGAATCTATTCCTGATGTAAAATATGAGCGGGATTCATCTAATTTTTGGGAAGAAAGAGAATTCTTTTCAACGTTTACAACTCCCCCTATTGTGTTTGACCCAAAAAGTAGCGCCCTAGGTCCTCTGAACACCTCAATCCTCTCAACACCTCCAAGGTCCAAAGACATTGCATGGTCAGCAGAAGAATGTGACAGGTCACCAGTTTTAACACCGTTTTTTGTAATTAAAAATCTATCTCCTGAATATCCACGCAATATAGGTCGTGTAGTTGCTTGACCCATGGATTGAATAGCAATTCCTATTTCATTTTGAAGTGTCTGAGCGATCGATCCATACATTTTCTCTTGCATGTCTTTGCCAGACAAAAAAATATCTGAAAGTAAAGTGGGTTGAATAAGGTTATCATGCGCATGTACATCGATATTTGAAAGCTGCAAAACATCGGTTCTGAGTTTTATTTCACCCAGGTCATAAGTTTTTTCATTTGTGCTAACGTTAAGGGTTGTATCCACAAAACCTATCATGGAAATTTTTACACTTACTTTAGAAGATCTGATATCTTTTACAATGAATTTGCCATTTTCATCAGTAAACGTTCCCAGATCCGTATTTTCTATGGCAACATTTGCAGATTGCAATGGCTTATTAGATCTCGCTGATTTTACCGTTCCTGAAACTGTCAGATTTTGTGCCTGCAAGGCAACACTCATCGCACAACATGCACAAATAATTTTTTTCTTTTTTGATTTAAACATCTGGACCCCTTGGATGTTAGTATCTCCGTGCCCATATTGAGGGCAATAAGGGCACGGAGTATTTGATGTACTAGTTTGCTGTTACGACTACCGGCACATTTTTGGTAGAAGTGTAATCAGCATGATCGCCGTGCATGAGTTCAAGCTTAAAGCTTGTAGAGCCAGCACCTACTCCCTTAACCTCAAGCATCATCGCATGCTCATCTTCTTCTTGGCCTCTAAGATTTAGACTGATCTTTCTATGGTTGTGACCGTCTTCTTCATGGAATTCAACGGTTGCTATACTAGCATCAAAACCTGAGACTTTTAGTTCTTCTTCATCACCATGATCGTGACCGTCTTCTTCTTCTTCATGTTCAATTTCTTTGCCATCCTCATCTAAGAAATGAACTGAAAGATCTAGGTCTCCTCCAACCTTAAGCGTCACTGAGCCAGATGTACTTCCTTTGAATTCTCTGTAGATCTCAGTTCCATTTGCTTCTAGAATGAATCCATCAGCATCAGTATGTCCTTCCTCTTCAGAGCTATCCTTATTATCTTCACAAGCTACAGCAAAAAGTACTAGCGATAGTCCTAATACGTGCATAGATGAGCGTGTGAAGGATTTCATGTAATCAATTATCATGATTTGTTCCTTTAGTATTATGTTATTTGAATTTTAGTGAGACGTTTTAAAAAGCTGTCTCAGCTTTTAAAGACTAATTGTAGTAGATATGAGGGGGCCCCCGGGTATTGAGAGATCTACTATGATTATTTAGCCTGTAAGAAAAAATGCTATCTATATATTTATCTTCATAATCAGTGGTATTGATTTCGGACTTTATTGATTGAAAGGCCAGTCGGTTCTGCGTTAAGCAGGTTTCACAATCGGTCCTTTCATTAAAGCAATCTTGATCAATACAATCTTCAGAATGAAAATTTGCATTTTTGTCTTGAATAGGACTTTCATGATGATGAAAGTCAACAATCAAAAAGATAACTGCGATAGATATTATTTTCTTTAAAAATTTCATGACATAGAACTTAATATTATTTTAACAACTATATAACAATATTTTGAGTACCTTTCTTGAGCTTATTTCAATGAATCTATTCAATCTTATTCAAATATTAACCAATAGTTAAAATGCATAATATTTTATTTGTTTGCACAGCTAATATCTTTAGAAGTCGTTTTGCCGAAGAAGTATTTAATTTTTTAGCTATCAAGGAAAAAATTCCTACCAGAGCGTTCTCCGCTGGATTAAAAGTTGGGGAATATCATATTAGAAAAATATACAGACCTGCTTTAGAGCAGCTTGAAAAACTTAACATCAAACCAAGAAGACCTAACGAACTTTCATTGCATATCAATGAGGAAGAATTAACCAAATATGACCAGTTAATATGCATGGATGAAGCTGAGCATAAACCAATGGTTCTATCAAATTCAAAGCTAAAAGAGTTCAATTTTGAATATTGGGATATTATCGATGAGCCAAAAGTGCAAAGCGATGTTTCTCTACCTATTTGCTACAGCAAGGTAAAAGAACTAGTTGATGGTTTGAAAAATAAAACTTGAATTTAATTGAGTAGAAATGCGGTATATTTTATTAATTACTTTTTATTAAATTCTTCAATCAATACTTTATACTCTAAGAGGATTATTCAAATGAAAAAATTATTTTTATTCGCATTCATGATACATTCAGTATCAATTTTTGCACAAGAAACAGATGCTACGGGTGGTATCGCAACTGTGCAGTTCTCAGCGACTGGTATCAATGATATGGAAAATCAAGCATTCTTCAATTATTTTCTCCAAGAGCTTGATAATGCATCTGAAGATACATTTCAAGATCAAGCTGCTATTGGAGAAAAAGTCAATTCCCTAGCTCTTGGATCAAGCGATTGTTATACCGCTGAGTGCATGAAAGCTGCTTTAGATGCCTTGGCCGCTGATCAGTTAATTGCTGGTTCTTTATCTTTTGCAAAGAATAAATACCGTGTTAAGCTTCAACTTTTAGACCCATCTAAAGCTGAAAAACCCAAGAAATTCTCTATTCGTTACAAAGGAGAAGTAGATGGCTTTGTAACTGAGCTTCAAATCTTAGCTTGGGAAATGATGGGAAAAAATCCACCTGGATCATTAATGGGCAAAAGAAAACCAAGCACTGAAAGTATTTTGGAAAATCCATTGTTCAAAACAGGTATACTTATTGGAGCGGGAGCTTTTGGAGTATCAAATTATTTAGCAAAATCAGCAGGAGCTAATGATTCAGAAGATGCAGCTAATTCTCAAGATAAGAACTGGAGCGGTTACCAACAAGCTTACGATGCGCATATGTCAAGTGCTGATAATGCAAGAACCGAAGCTCTATTATCCCTACTAATAGGTGCTGCTGCTTTAGGGTATGCTTATTATGATGGTGTATTTGATGAACTGTTTGGGCTATCTAATGTGCAAAATGAGACCCTAGTTCTCGAAGAAAGCAAATTGAACTCAGCTGTTATAGAAAACGATTAAATCAAATACGTTCCTTTTGTTACCTTAAGTCCTCTTTTGGACCATGTAGCAACTTCAGGCTCTTGACCCTTCTTCCCGCGAATTGCAGCACAGCCAACTTCGCCAGATTTTGAAAGAGCCACGATCTTATCGTTAAAATCAACTTTTGACGGACCGCCGTTAATATCGATTATTCTTTTGCAGACATCCTCGCAGGCTTCCTGCGGGGATCTGCCATTTCGCATAAGTTCAACGCCAAGAAATGAACCGCAGGATCTGATCATTTCTTCTCCTCTACCTGTCGCTGCAACTGCACCAACTTCGTTATCAAGATAGAGTCCAGCTCCGATGATAGGCGAATCACCAACTCTTCCAGGAATTTTCCATGCTAAACCGCTGGTCGTGGTTATGCCTGCAATATCGCTATTCTTATCAACTGCAAGGATATTGATCGTTCCTGTAGTCCTTTCTTGATCGTAATTTCCGTCAGCTGGAGGAAAATAATCGTCTTTGTCTGAAAGATTCTCTTTCCATTTTACCCAAATTTTGCGCGTACTCTCTGTTAATAGGTTCTCGATCTTAAAACCATGCATTCTTGCAAAATTTTGAGCCCCTTCAGCGACTAAATGAATGTGATCAGTTCTTTCCATAACAAGCCTAGCTACAGATGATGGTGTCTTGATGCCCTCCAAAGCTGCAACAGATCCACAATTGTGGTTTGGGCCATACATTATCGATGCATCTAATTGCACAACACCATCTTCGTTTGGAAGTCCACCGTATCCAACAGACGTATCTCTTGGATCAAGCTCAGTCACATTCGCTGATTTTTCAATAGCATCCAACAGTGATCCATTTTTACGAAGTATATCCCAACCAGGCTTAAGAACATCTTCAGCCCAGTCTTTTCCCCTGCTGCAAAGAATGATAGGGTTGTTCATTTTTTTATTTTGTGCTGTATTTGTAAAGCTTTTTGCTCTAAGAAGAGGCAAAGAAATACCAAGGGAAGATAGTGATTTGATAAATTTTCTGCGATCGATCATAGATATAATCTCCTACTAATTTTGCAATATCAATATAAATCAGCTATTTATAGATTTCAACAGCCTTAGTTTTTTTGCGATATTGAAAAAAAAATATTATTATAGGATAATGGAAAAGTCAGAATTAAGAGAGAATGTTGTTATAAAAGATCCCAAAATATCATCTCACGCATTCATAGCAAAAGGTGCACGGGTTATTGGTGATGTTATAATGAAGGATTATAGCTCTATCTGGTACAACTCTGTAGCTAGAGGGGATATAAATCAAATAATCATTGGTGAACGCTCCAATGTGCAGGATAACAGCGTTATTCATCTTGAAAACGATCAAGGTGTCATTATTGGAAATGACGTTACTATAGGACACAACTGCATTATTCATGGCTGTACTATAGGTGATGGAGCTCTAATTGGTATGGGTTCGATAATAATGAACGGCGCAAAAATAGGGAAAGGAGCAGTGGTTGGAGCAGGTGCTCTAATCACTGAAAATATGGAAGTTGAAGATTATACCTTAGCCGTTGGTCTTCCTGCAAAAATTGTCAAAACTTTATCTCCAGATACCTATGATAAAAATGTCCAATGGGCAAAGAAATATGTACAGCTATCTGAAATTCATAAAAAACACTTTGGATATAAAAAGTGAAACTGGGAAGAAATGACCCTTGCCACTGCGGCAGCCAAAGAAAATTCAAGGATTGTTGTGCAAAAACTTCTCCCAATTCGCAATATCAGAAAGTTGTTGGAATATTTATTTTTGTTGTGGTAGGTGCTTGGTTTTTGTTGGATATTTACAGTTCATCAAAAAATGCTGGAAGCGCATTGCCTGCTAACAGAGTTTGGTCTGAAGAGCATGGTCATTGGCATGAAGTTGGAGTCGATAACCATCCTCAATCATATAATAAAAGGCCTCCCGGGCTTGCTCCCAAAGGAAAAGTTTGGTCTGAAGAGCATGGTCATTGGCATGACATTGTTCCTCCCAAAAACCCAAATTTTGAAAGATGATTCCTAAAACAAATTTTATTCTTCTTGAGCTTGTAATATAAATTCTTTATTTTTTTTTGCATTTTTCGAGGTAAGATATGCAAATAGTGCTTGCTACGCACAATAAAGGGAAGATGTCAGAGATAAATAGTCTTCTTTCCTCATCCTATGAGGTTCTGACGCTTGATCATTTTCCTGATATAAAGGAGATACCTGAAACAGGTAAAACCTTAAAAGAAAATGCCTTCATAAAAGCAAGAACTGTATTCGAAATGACAGGCCTTCCATCTCTTGCAGATGACACCGGTCTTGAAGTAGAGGCATTAGGAGGAGAACCAGGTGTATTTTCCGCAAGATATGCTGGAGAGCAAGCATCTTACCAAGACAATTGCGAAAAACTTTTGAAAAATATGATGCGCGTACCAAAAGAAGACAGAGAGGCAAAATTTAGGACTGTCATTGCTTACAAGGATGATAATAGAGAGCTTTCTTGCGACGGCTCTGTAAAGGGTGAGATAGCACAATCACCTAAAGGAAGTTTTGGCTTTGGTTATGATTCGGTCTTCTATTACCCGCCTCTTGAAAAAACTTTCGCTGAATTAAGCGAAGAAGAAAAGAATAGCATTTCGCATAGAGGTCGTGCATTGCGTAAGTTCTTATTATTATTTAATGATAAGAAGTAATTTTACTGAAAGGAATAGATTATAGCTCCAACGTTAACGGATTTTTAAAAACACTATTGTTTTAACAATTTAACTATAACCGTTTAGAGGAGGCTGTTCTATCAGAAATAGAACAAATATAATCGCATTTTCTTTTTACAGCATGGCACTGATGTTGCAATTGCACTCAATGTCCTTTGCATCGGGTCTACTAAAAGTATCTAATAATATTGACACTTATGCCATAGATCCTTTTAAGAAAAAGAAATCCCTGTTTGCAATGTACTATGATTCTACTTCATATGTTTATCGCGGTACAATAAAGTCCCCTATCAAATCAACATTTATTACAGAAATTGAAAAAGATTGGTCCTTTATTTATATCAGCGAAATATCTGAAAGTACAATATTAAAAATTCCTTATATCTCGACAGTTGAAAATTATTTGAATGAGAGAATGCTCTTTCAAAGAGAAAATAATCTATTAAAAATGATCAATGATACTCTTATAGTTGACCAAGAGTCATCAAGAATTTTACAAGATAATAGAGGATCTGGAATTGAATTTATAGGTATTGATGCAGGGCGATTGGGCAGGGTTTCTTTAACTGCTCGAGGCAATGTTACTCTAAAAGGCAATCTCGTTTTTCAGGATACAGAACTTGTTCGATCGAAATTGAATGAGACTCGCAATACACATTTAGAATTTGATCAAACTCAAAGGATAAGTGTTGAAGGAAAAGTTGGGGATAGGGTCTCAGTAAATGTAGACCATGACTCAGAAAGGGATTTCAATTGGGAGAATAATTTAAGGATAAATTATAAAGGAGAAGAAGATGACATTATTCAATCATTGGATGCCGGAAACGTATCGTTATCATTGCCTGGCTCTCAATCTTTAATGGGCTCTGCTAGCCATCAAGGTCTTTTTGGCGTTAAGACTGTTTCTAAGCTTGGACCTATGGACATTACTGCTATTGCATCAATTGTCAATACAGAAAAAAAATCTCAGGAATATAAAGGAAGAAGTGAATCTCAGTCTTTTAAGATTAAGGATCATAATTTTGTAAGGAATAAGTATTTCTTCATTCATGAGTGGTTCAGAGATGGCACCTCCTCCATAGTTGACGGCCGCCAAGTTTTTATACCATCTTTTTACCCCTTAGTGGATGGATTGCATAGAATTGGAAATATAGTGGTCAGAAATTTTGAACTTTATCAACTTGATCAATCAACAAATTCGGAAACAAACCCTGGCACTGCTTATGCTGATCTAGACAAACCCCAGGAAAGTTATGACCAAACAGGAAATTTCAAGCGTTTGGAGCAAGGTCAGGACTATATCTTGAGTGAGGATCTTGGCTATATTAGATTAAGACAAAAAGCAAACGATGAAGTCTTGGGTTGTACTTATGTCCTTGTTGACAGAGAAAGTGTCGATACTCTTTCTGTTGTAGGGCAAACTGTGTCAGAAACAAATGATTATTTAGCAATGAAAATGATTAAGCCGCGAAATCTTGTCCCTTCTCATCCAGTTTGGCCGTTGATGTTTAAGAATGTTTATTACCTTGGAACAAATAACATAAATAAAGAAGGCTTTGAATTAAGAATTATAAATGACAGGCTCTCTGTTCCAAGTCACCTTGATTCAAAAGGAACCCCTTACATAACATATTTTGGATTAGACAGTTTAAATGAAAGCGGTGTTCGTACATTTGATCAAAAAGTTGATCTTACTAATTCAAACGTCATCAGCTTGGTTGATGGAGAATTGTTTTTTCCCGCTTTTCATCCTTTTGCAGCAGACTCTCTTCCAGACGGGAATCAAACCCAAGGACTGAAAGGTTCACTTGGTGAGGGAAAGATGTACTTTAGCAGTCAACAAACCCAAATCAACAATGATAGTCGCTTTACGATCGAAGTGGACTATGCTAATCAAAGTGGAACAATAAATCTTGGATTTATGATTGTTGAGGGAAGTGAGCAGGTTTATAAGGGAGGGATTCCTCTAAAGCGCGGGATAGACTATCAAATTGATTACTTCAGTGGCACAGTGGTCCTTTCTGATGATGTTGATCCTAATGCTGATATTAAAGTCACTTTTGACAATCATCAGATTGTTACATTTGATAAGAAAACGATTTTAGGTATTCGTTCACAAATGGATTTTGGAGAGAATTCGTTCATTGGGGGAACTGCCTTATATTATAATCAATCTGTAGTGAACGAAAAGGTCGAGGTTGGCTATGAACCCATGAGAAATTTTATTTGGGGTTTGAATGGGCGAATGCAGAGAGAAATACCTTTCTTAACAAGAGCTTTTGATAGGTTACCGATCATTGAAACGGATAAAGCTTCTCGTATATCATTTGAAGGAGAATTTGCTCAAATTTTACCCAACCCAAACCCTATCAATAACTCTGCAACTGGGGATAGGAATGGTGTTGCATTCATCGATGATTTTGAGGGCTCAAAAAGAACTACCACAATCCCTATTTTAAGAAGATTTTGGAAGGAGTCTTCTGCTCCAATTGATCCATATTCTCGCAAATCCCTTAATCAGAGAAAAAGAGCGAACCTTCGCTGGTTCAATCCATTCATGCAAGTTAGGACCAAGGATATTTGGCCAAATCTATCGACCTCTATTCAAGCTCAGAATGAAACAACCGACATTATGGTTTTGCAGTATGATAAAAAAGACTATCAAATGAATATGTCAAATGATTCCTTGTGGAGTGGGATCATAACACCGTTTTACTCTGGAGATTATGATCAGACACAAACTAAATTTTTTGAAATATGGATCAAAGGCGATGAAGGAACTCTGTCAATTGATTTGGGGCAGATAAGCGAAGACAGAGATGGTAATGGTGTTTTAAACACAGAGGATATACCCGTTGGTGGACTGATTGGGGATGGCATATTGGATGATGAGGAAGATATTGGCATAGATGGTTGTAGCGATTCTTATGAAAATGGATGGGGCGGATGTTTAAGTAAAGAGGGATTGAGTTATGCAGAATACAAAGAATTAGGCGAGGTTGAACTTATCAATACTAGCAATGATGTTGAGGAAGACGATCCCAATGGAGACAATTGGGAATATAATGAGGGTAGCTCTGATTATTCCAAGATCAATGGCACTGAGGGCAATGCTCTGGATGCTGGCAGGTACCCAGATACAGAGGATCTAGACAGAACAGGGTTTTTAGATAGAACCAATGATTACTTCACTCGATCTTTTTCTTTAGCAGATACTGTCTTTTTAGCTGGGCAAACTAAAAAAGATGGAGATTTCACTGGATGGAGGTTATATAGAATACCATTGAATGAATTTGTACCAATAAGCAATTTGCAAAATAGAGAGTGGAATAATATTCATCATCTAAGATTAAGATTAAGTGATATCGCTGATCAGGCAAGTGTACAGATTGCTAAAATAGAATTGGTCGGGAACGAATGGCAAGAACTAGGCCTTGCAAAAGGATCCTTCGAAAATTTTACCAAAGAAAGTTCAGATTCAACTTTTGCGATTTCAGTCATTAATACTGATGATAACGCTAGTTATCAACCCCCCAAAGGAGTCAAGGGAGAGTATGATCAAATCAATCAAATACGATCCAAAGAACAATCTCTTGTATTGAAATTTAATCAATTACCCCCTAGAACATCTGGAGCTGCCATAAAATCAATGATAGCACTTAGCGGAGATCGCGCCCAAAGTTATTTATCTTACGATAAGATGAAAATGTATGTGCATGGCTCTGGAATAAATATTGGCAATGAGAATTCAGATGTTGAAATGTTCATGCGGTTTGGTTTTGGCGATAATTATTATGAATTGAGACAACCTGTTTACTCAGGATGGGATGAAGGCAAAAATAGAAATTCTGTTGACCTTGATTTGAAATGGTTAACAGCTTTGAAATTAAAAGATAGCACATCAGTGAGAAAGTTTAGAGAAACAGATATTTTTGCTGATTCCATTAATTTTAGAGAATACAGATTCACCGATGAGCTAGGAATAGAGACAGGAAAAAAAATAACTATCAAAGGCAATCCTGCATTAAACAGAATTCAGTTTTTTGTTGTAGGAGTGATTAATATTTCAGATCAACCCATTGATGGAGAGGTGTGGTTAGACGAGTTACGATTGAGCGGGGTCAACAAAGAAAGAGGTATATCCATGAGAATGCAAAGCAGGCTCAATATTTCCGATATTGCAAACACCTCTTTTGCTTATAGAAGACAGGATGCTGATTTTCATGTTCTGCAATCCCGTTTAGGCAGTAATAGATCAACAGAAAGTCTAAATCTCAATTCAGGTGTAAATTTAGAAAAATTTCTTCCCACAGAATGGGGCATTAAATTACCAGTCACTACAAGTTTTGCAAATTCAATCTCTCGACCAAAATATTTTCCAGGTCAGGACATTATAGTAAATGAAAATAATGCTCCAGATTCTATCTTGTCATTATCGACCAATATGAATCTATCAATTGCATTTTCTAAACCATCTAAATCTGATAATAATTTATTAAAATATACTTTAGATAAAATAAATACACGATTTTCAATAAATAGACAAATGATGTCCAATGAAATTCAGAAGGAGGTTTTGGCTGAGTCTTATCAAGGACAAATGAGTTATGCATTGCCTTTTGGGAGAGATAATTACATCAAACCTTTCAAAAGATTGGCTTTCATTCCTTATTTAGGGGTAAAAATTAAAGATACTCAGGTTTATTATTTGCCCTCTGCTTTCAATGCATCGGTTAATTTCAATGAAAGACTTGGACAAAGAACCCCCAGGAGGGGAGATAAATCCCCAGATGATTATAATTTTGGATTGAGTCAATCTTATATTTTGGATTATAAATTAACAGATAAGATAAATACAAAATATACTCGTTCTGTGAATAGCAATATGAACGAATTTAGAGGGTACATTGCTAATAATTTATTTAAAGGGGATATTGGCTTTGTATCTGATAGAAATGAAAATTTTAGCTCCTCTTTCTCTCCGAAATTAACAGAATGGTTGAATCCGAATTTTAACTTTTCTTCAAATTACAGATGGAGTAAATCGCAGGATAAAAATATTGAAGGTTCAAATATTGGCAATCAGGTTCGTTTTACAACAGGGACTAGTTTTAATTTATCAAGAATGATTGAATCCTATTATACTCCTAAGCAGGTCCCGCCTCAAAGAGCTCCATCTGAACGAACTCGTTCAAGATCTAGATCTCGAAGAACTCCAACAAATGAGCCCAGCATTACAAATGCCAATAGTCAAGAAAATACCAATGACGAAGCCAAGGAAAATTTTATTTTGAGGTATATGCATTCTATATCAAAAAGAATAAACCCTATTAATTTTTCTTATACAGAAAATTTAAATAAAAC
>ENA-OSEY01000743-OSEY01000743.1-marine-metagenome-genome-assembly--contig:-NODE-743-length-23149-cov-6.680175_pt1 | contig 23149 bp, 22 predicted proteins | sample MGYA00248465_ERZ534230 | MGnify/ENA primary metagenome ERZ534230 (study PRJEB26409, sample SAMN06344110) | marine metagenome | isolation source: Sea water from surface | place: Atlantic Ocean:Southern...
ATGCAGGTAATCCTATTTGGACACTCGGTAATGATAGTCTTTTATTAACTCACTCTTCTGGAGAAGATATTGCAATTGCTGAATTAACAGGAGTTGCTTTAAATGTTAGGATTGCTAATTTTGATAATACGACTTATGAAGATGAGGTAAATGAAGTATCACTTCAGGCAGCAAGAAACCTTATTGTAAATCCCATTACAAGCGATCAACAGGTTTTAATAGCAGCTGAAAATAATTCACTCAGTGCGCGATATAGGATTGTAGGCACTAACCTAGCAGGTGCTGCTCAGCAAGAATATTTGATAGTAGATCAGGGTCAAACTAGAAGAACAACAAATAGTTTTGCAACAGTTACTAGGATTGATTTACAAAGAGCCCATAACAGAACTGGTAAAGTAGATATTGGGTATAGTGGATCAAATGAAGCAGTATCTAAAGATCAAGCACCTGTTGGTATTTCTAACTTTACATTAGACGGTGATGACGTTTCAGGAGGTGTTGCCCTCTTAGATCCTGGTAATTTTGTCAGATTGGAAGTTGCCAATGATACGAAAGCTACAAATTTTACAGTTCACGGTAATAATTCGCTTGGAACAGCTATTACCGAAACGATAACCAGTAACCCAAATAGTGCCGTTTCCACATCGAACAGATTTACAACTGTTACACAAGTTTCAGCAGCTGGCGATATTGCAGGAGGAGAGAAAATCAGAATTCAAGTAGGAAGTAATACAACTCCCACAAATTTCACTATTTTTGGTAATAATGCTAATGGAAGTTCAATTTCTGAAACAATTACAAGTAATCCCTTAAGTACTGTAGAAACAAGTAATCGATTTATTTCAGTAAGTCAGGTTGCAGTTGCTGATGATATTGGAGGTAATCAATTAGTGAATGTTGGTATTGATACTGATCCTGACCAAATTGCATTAAGTCAAATTGCAGGGAGTGCAGGAAATTTAACATTAACTGCTAGTACATCTACTCCAGGAAGTAGGCTTGCTAAAGTGGGAATTACAGGACAGACGGACATCATAGGCTCTAATCAAACTGTAAATGGAGCAGGTAATCTAACTCTCTCAAGTGGGACGGTTGAGCTTGTAACAGGTAAAGAAGTTAGATTAGCCACTGAAGCTAGTGGTATCAGTGGTCAGTATACGATAACTGGAAAAGATAAATTAGGTAATAGTATTACCTCAACCCTAAATGGCACACCAGGAAATACTGTTACAACTGGATCTACCCGTTTTATGACTGTTACAAATGTTTCAATAGATAGTATAAGTCCGGCGAATATCAAAATAGGAACGGATATTGATGATGACGGAATATCTACTTCTACAGCGTACACCAACAATACAAATAATTTAGATATCAATGGTTCATTTGATGACGGAACGAAAGCTGTACTTAACACTTCAGATTATGACCTTGCGATTGTTGGAACTGATAGTGAAGGCAATAATATTAATGAAACTGTGAGTGTCATTAATAATGATGCTGCAACCACAACAAATAGATTTAGTACAATAAGCTCAATCGCAATATCTGGGTCTGGAGTGAATACTGGTCGTGTGGAAGTATATGCATCAGATATATTAACAAGAATTGCTAATTCTCAAATTCCCACTTCTGGTGGGAATTTAGTGTTAACAGGTGCTAATTTTCAAAATGATTCTGTCGTAGGCGTAGGAGCTTTACAAGCAACATCAAATCAAAAATTTACAATTACCTCTAGTAGCAATTATTATTCTTTACAAAATACAGGTGATGATTTGGATCCTGTTGTTTTTACTACACCAATCCCAAGAGATACTACAGCGGGTTTAAAAGTTAGTACAAACAGTAACCATGAAGTAATTTCAACTGGTGAACTTTTTGTAAGCTCAAATAAAAATTTTACAATCACTCAAGAAGATGCCTCTGAAGAACTTAAAGAAATTCAAATTACAAGTGATGGTAGCTCAGCTTCAGTTAACTTTACAATTACTGGAGAAGACGAGTTTGGTAGTCAGATTACAGAAACAATTACAAATGCGACAGGGTCTACCGTATCAGGAAATAAAAAATTTGCATCTGTTCATAGTATAAGTGTTGACGGAGACACAGTAGGTAATGTTGAAATTGGAACTGTATTAGACCCAGATATAATCTCCCAGTCACAAAGGAGTAATGCAGCAGGAAGTTTAATGATAAATGGAGCTAGAACAAATACTGGAACAGTTGGTATTGCCACTCTAAAAATGGCAAGTAATTTTAAAGATGATGAAACAGCTTCATTTACACTGGAAGGAAGTACATTCACTTACACAGCAGACGGTAGTGAAACAGCGGCACAAGCAAGGGATAGATTATTAACAAATCCAGGATCTGGAGAATTTCAAGGCTCAAATAGTGAAACAATAAATACTGTATCAGCTGGTATTTTACAGGTTAAAGATAGAAATGGTGTAGATTTATTTAAAATCGAAAGTGACGGTTCAGCTGATGGTTTGAAATTTACTGAAAGTAATGCAGACGGGATTTTTAAAATAACAAATGCAATAGGAAATGTTCCTCCAAACTCAATTACAACTGTAACTCAATCTATTGCAAGAAGAGCATATCTAATAGAAGATGGTTCAACCATGTTTCAAAAAAATACTAACCAAAGTGAAGTTCAGCTTAGTAATTTTAGTAGCGATCATGAAGTTGATGATCAAGAATTTACAGTAAGATATGGACATGCTTTGACTGATGTAAAAGAGGCTTTAAATAAATTTGATAATAATATTTTGGCTGAAGAAAAAACAGATGGATTAGGTGTAGATATAAATAGTGATAAGGGTAAATCCAGATATACCAAAGAAGAATTTACAGAAATGGGATTAAAAACTGCTGAAAAAATAAGAAAAATGGATACAAAAACTTTAATTATTAATAATATTCATGCACAAAAACACAATTTAAGTATGCTTATGAGTGGTCAACTATACGGATTTGCTCTTCTTAATTTCAAAGGTAACTTTGATTTAACGAAAAAATAAAAAAATCATTATTAACTCACTAGTTTGGCCAGGTATCAGATAACTTAAACCCTTCTTTAAAAGGGTCTGTTTTATCAACTAAATAGGAATGGTGACCTGTAATCCAAGCGCTTCCAGTGACTACAGGAATTATATAGTTGTGTCCTTCCTTCTGAAAGCTATCTTTTATCCAGCATTCGAATTCAGTTTCTAAAATTGATTGACCAACAAATTTATCTGATTTTTTTAAATTCCCCTTTTCATAAAGTAATGCCATTCTTGCAGAACAACCAGTACCAGTTGGGGATCGATCAAGTTTACCAGGTTTTACTACTACAGTATTTTTCCCTATAATCCGATTATTCTTATCCCTATAAATTGGGAGTGTGAACTGACAAAAAGATATATGTTGCCATTCTTTTATCTCAGGATGTTTAAAACCAATTTGTTCATTAGCTAAATCAGTTATTCTATTTCCTAATTTCACTAGATCAGAAGCTTCACTCCCGATTAAAGAAAATCCAAGTTGTTCTGCATCAATTATGACAAAGCTATCACCACCAAAAGCAATATCCACTTTAAAAGTGCCTAAATCTGGAACTTCTAATTTGCAATCTGTTTTGTAAACAAAACTAGGTAAATTCTGTAATTCAACTTTAGTGACTTTGCCATTTGAACAATAAGCTCTTGTTTTAATTAAACCACCTGGTGCTTCCAAAATTAAATCAGAAAATGGCTCCTTCATCTTTTTCATACCTGTTTCAAATATAACAGTAGTTACACAAATTGCATTAGACCCTGACATTGGCGGATTAAATATAGGCTCCATAATAATCCAACCAAAATCTGCAGATTTATTTATGGCTGGTAAGAGCAAATTATAATGTTTGAAAACTCCACCTCTTGGTTCAGAAAATAACAAATTTCTTAATTTAGGGTTTTTCACTAAAAATTCTGATTTTTCTGCAATTGTTTTTCCTTTTGGATTTTCTACACCTGAAACTATTACCTCACCAACTTCTCCAGCTGCATGACAACCTACTGTTTTTATTAAAATTTCACTTTTCGTCATCTTAATTTATCAAAATAAGAGTATATCATCTAAAGCCTATCTCAGAGACATATAAATCAGCCTTGAAATCCCTGCCAAAAGCAACCAAACCGATACTCTTAATATTTGCCGGTTTTATTTTTTTTGATAAAAAACCACTGGATCTTTGGAAAGACGAAATCGGAATGCTTACAGTTTTCCAAGTATTTACTGCTTTAAATTCTGCCTTGTAATATTGCCATGGGAGTATTGTTCCAGTCGTCCTCAAAAAAACATGATAGATTTGATTATTACCCTTGACTTTTAGATTTATAAATTCAATTGAATTATCTAATCCAGAAACTTTTTTTCTTATTTGTATAAAACCACCATTATTTTGTGTTGTGACATTACCTACCAAACGTGCGAAATTATCATTGGTATTATTAGTAAAAGTTACATTACCAGAAGATTTTCCACCCATTACGGTATCAGCAAAAAATATCCACCTTTTTTCAGGGTTATTATCAAAATTATCAATCATTTCCTCATAAGCAAAAACTGTGGAAAAAGTAAAAAATGTTAACAATAAAAATTGAATAAGTACGATCTTAATATTCATAATTATTAATACAAATAAAATGCCTATTTGTGAAACTAAAATTTAAATATAACTGACTCAATATTTAAAATAATCTTAATTTTAGTCGTTATATTAAAGTTAAAATAAAAATTTATAAATATGCTAAAAACAATAAAACAACCCTATAAAAAGGTTACCAATTTAGATAAAGATCAAACAAATAGGTATTCCGATAAATTTGTGAATACTAGTAAATGTTTCGATAGCACTCAGTATTTGCAGGCTAAGGCAAAAGAAACTCTAAATAAGATAAAACAATCAATTATTCATCAAAATTTATCTAAAAATAAGGATGATCTTGAAAATTTAGTTCGTTACTTTAAAAATAAACTAAAGTTTAATAAAGATAATTTAGATTTAACAATAGGACTGGGTAATTGTCTTGAAAAACTTCAAAAAATAAATCTATTAAAACAACTATACACACAATTTAATAGAAATATCACAGGTTCTGAGATTGTAAAAAAGAAACTTGCAGATATTTTATATAGAGAAAATAATTATATACAAGCAATACGACATTATGAATTTTGTTTATCAAATGAAAAATTCAAAAATAGCAAGGATACTTATATTAGAATCTCTTTTTGTTTACATGATCAAAATCAATATCAAAAAGCTAGTATTTATGCTTCCAAGTGTCTCAAATATTTCAATAATTTTACTCCAGAAGAGTTACTTTTGTTTGGCAATATTATGCTTAAATCAAAAAATTATAAAAAAGCAATTGAACTTTTTTTAACAGGTATTCAAACTATAGAAGAATATTCCAAAAAAATAGATAATCTTGCTCAAAACTCTTTAAAAAAAAATGTATCAATTAGACAAGAATTTTTAAAAGCCGTTCAATTTTCTTCCCCAAGTTTTTTATTGTCTAAATTCATGAATAATTTAGGTAATACTTACAATAAAATGGGGAATTATGAAGAAGCCAGAAAGTATCTTTTAAAATCACTACTGATCAAAAAAAATCCATATACTTTTAATAATCTAGCTAATTCATATAAAGGAATGGGGAATAATAAAGAAGCTATTAATAATCTACTTCAGGCAATCAAAATTGAAAAAAATTCATCAAAAATTTATTTCAATTTAGCAGAAATGTTTTTGTCGATAGGCGACCTTAACAATTCTAAGAAATTTTTTAATAAAACAATCGAACTAGATCAAAATCATGAAGCAGCTAATTTTAAAATGGATTTGTTAAATGGAAAATTAAAAGGAGAGTTTCCCAAAAATTATTTAAAAAATTACTTTAACGAATATGCAGAGACTTTTGAAAAACATTTAATATCCGACCTTCATTATTCTGTTCCTATTGTTTTTTCAAAAATCATTAATGATAAATATGGTATTAATTACTCTTTCAAAAAAATACTCGATTTAGGATGTGGAACCGGACTTTGTGGAAATCAAATTAAAAATAAATATCAAAGTTTGACAGGAATAGACATATCTATTGAAATGTTAAAAAAAGCAAAAGAAAAATCAATATACTCAGAATTACACTGTTGCGATATAATTAACTTTTTAACAAAAACAAATGAAAAATATGAGCTAATAATAGCTGGAGATGTTTTAATTTATATTGGTAACTTAAGTGAACTCTTCAGATTATGCTCCAATGTTATGACAGAAAATGCACGGTTTATTTTTTCAATAGAAGTGGAAAAAACAAAAAACTATTCAGCTAAATTAACTGGAAGATATAGTCATAATTATAATTACATTAAAAAACTCACTCAACAAAACAATCTTATAATAGAATTTTCTGAAAATACTAAAATAAGAAAAGAAAAAAACAAATGGGTTGTAGGAAAAGTTTTCTCTGTATTAAAAAAGTAATAAAATAATTAATAACTCATATCTTTAACATTTTTTTTGCTATAATTGGAAAGAATGAATTTTCATTGATTTTATTTTTTCTTCCACTTACTTTTTTATCGTTATTTAAATTTCTAAATTTAGAAAAGGAAGAAAGTGACACATTTCTACTCTGAAAAAATCTCCTGTAATCTCTATCGTCTTTATCTAATTCATGAGTAAGATATTTTAACATTTTTTTCTCCATTAAATTGTCAATTACATGACAGAAGCAAAATCAATGCCAAATTAATTTTAAAATCTAATATTAATTAGAGCTTCATTGAATTAGTAACTAAAAAATGTGCAGAAGCTAACGCAAATGGATTATTTGGATCATCTTGCCAAGTTTTAACAGAAACTGAAGCATAACGCCGACCAATTTTATTTACTTTAGCTCTTGCAAAGGACTCAATAGAACGGCCCGCATTTAAATAATCTATGGTTAAGTCAATGGTTTTTGGCAATCGTTGAAGGATTAAACTTTCTTCTTTTAATTTTGCAATGCTAAAATTATCTCCATTATTTTTTTTTTCTAAAAATATTGACCAAGATAATTGAATAATTGCTGAAATCTCTAAAAAAGACCCAATTACCCCACCATGTAAAGCAGGGATAGCTGGATTACCAATGAATTCTTTTTTAAATGGTAAGTGTGTTGTTATTTCGTTTCCTAAACAGTCAAATCCTATTCCCAGCGTATTACAAAATGGTATTTGTTTAGCAAAGGTTTCTAAGATTTCTTTTTTAAATTGATCTAATTCATGATTTTTAAGCAACGTTAAATTACCACTTAAATTAAAAAGGACTTGTAAATGCGCCAGTAGCCGTTGCAACAGGTGTTTTTTTGGTACCATCCTGAGCACTAGCTTTTACAAAAACAACGCTATTTGTAACTTTATAACAAATTGCTTCTGCAGTTATGGTAGTATCTGGTTTAGCTGGACGCATATAATCTATTCTTAAATCTATGGTGGCAGTCGATGTTTTTGGATCCCCTGCTGTCATCACTGCAGCACCACAACAACTATCTAATAATGTTGTAATGACACCACCATGTAAAACACCCGTTTTTGGATCTCCTACCAAATCTTTCCTGTAATTCAAAATCATAACTGCTTTTCCATCACCAAGCCTACTTAATTTTAAACCTAAAAATTTTGAGAAAGGTAGATTCATAAAAAATAATTTCACTTGTTCAGATGGTATTGGAATTTCATCAATCATAAAATTAACTTTCTCTTTAAAAATTATTTTAGATAATACATATTACCATTTTAATAATTATTCTAATAAAAAATTTTGGTATAATTTATGATCAATGTACAAATTGAAAAAAGTTGGCTTACTCAACTTTCATCAGAATTTGAAAAGGATTATATGAGAAAATTAAGTCTTTTCTTAAAAGAAGAAAAAAAGACTAAAACAATATATCCTTCAGGGAGTAAAATATTTAATGCATTTAATTTAACCCCTTTTTCAAAAGTTAAAGTTGTGATTTTGGGGCAAGACCCTTATCATGGACCTGATCAAGCCAACGGTTTAAGTTTTTCAGTAAATAAATCTTTTCCAATACCACCGTCCTTGAAGAATATTTTTAAAGAATTGTTTGACGACCTTGGAATACAACCTCCAAATTCCGGTTGTTTGGAACGTTGGAGTAATCAAGGGGTGCTTCTTTTAAATACTTACCTTACAGTAGAAAAAGGGAAACCTGGTTCCCATAGGAATATAGGATGGGAACGATTTACAGATTATGTTCTTAGTAAATTAAGTGAGAACAAAAAAAATATAGTATATCTATTATGGGGCAAACATGCTCAAGAAAAAGCTAAGATTATTAATAATGCAAATAATAAGATTATAATGAGTGCCCACCCATCACCATACTCCGCTAATTACGGCTTTTTTGGATCAAGACCATTTTCAAAGGCTAATGATTTTTTAGTGAATACAAATCAAACTAAAATAAATTGGTAAAAAAATTTCAAGTAAATTATTATCTATTAATATAAATTTAAAAATTAATATTTAATATCAGTTTCTACGAGGAGCAAAAAAATTGAAAATCAAATATGATGCTATTATTATTGGTGCTGGGGTGATAGGTGCTGCAATCTCTTTTGAATTATCAAAAAAAGGTTTCAAAACATTGAACATCGATCGTAATCCAACGTCAGGTTATGGTTCAACATCTGCCTCTTGCGCAATTATTCGTGTACATTATTCAACTTTTGACGGTTGTGCTTTAGCTTATGAAGGTTATCACTATTGGAAAAAGTGGGAAGAATATTTAGAACACAAAGATGAAAAAGGACTTGCAAAATTTATTGAATGCGGTTGCATGATCTATCAAACAAAAGAAAATGATTACTTAAAAAATGTTATTAATAGAGCCCAAGAACTAGAAATACCTTTTGAAAGTTGGAACTCAGAGATGATCAAAAGCAAACTTCCCATAGTGGAAACAGGACAATTTGGTCCCGTCAAACTTACTTCAGATAAAGAATTTGGTAAAAATAATGGTGAAAATTTAAAGGGAGCTATTTTCTTTCCAACAGCGGGATATATAAGTGATCCACAACTATCTGCCCATAATCTACAAAGAGCTTCTGAAAAAAAAGGAGCAGATTATTTGTTTAATAGCTCAGTTGAGAAAATTCTTACAGATAAAGATAGAGTATCAGGTATTTTACTGGATAATGGGGAATCAATTTATGCACCTGTAGTGGTTAATGTAGCTGGACCTCACTCAATGAAAATAAATCAAATGGCCGGTGTAGAAAATGATATGAACATTAAAACTAAAGCCCTAAAAGTAGAAGTAGCTCATGTGAAACCACCAAAGGGTTTTGACTATGAAAATAATGCCTTCGTGATTTCTGATAGTGATATTGGTTGTTATAGTAGACCTGAAATAGGAAATCATATTTTAATAGGAAGTGAAGACCCAGTTTGTGATGATAGAATTTTTGTTGATCCTGATAATTGGGATCAGAATTTCACAGATCAATGGAAAACCCAACTTTTTAGACAAGCTCAAAGATTCCCTGATATGCCTATTACAACAAACATGAAAGGCGTAGTTGCCTTATATGATGTATCAGATGATTGGATACCAATATATGATAAATCAAGTTTACCAGGATATTACATGGCGATTGGTTCTAGTGGCAATCAATATAAAAACGCTCCAATTGCTGGTGTAATGATGGCTAATCTTATTGAAAATTGTGAAAATGGACATGACCATGACAGAGATCCTATTAAGCTTAAACTTCATAATATAAATAGAGAGATAAATGTAGGTTTTTATTCTAGAAATAGGACTATTAATAAAGAAAGTAGTATGTCAGTTTTAGGTTAATTTATCATTTTGTAAATTTAATAATAATTAAAAAAAATTATAACGATAAAAGAGTTGGCCATTTATCGATATTTGGAAAAAAGATTGGAAAGTTTCTGTAAAGTATTTTTCCATTATCCCATAATTTTTTTGTGTCTAAAAATATTGTTTGGTTTTCAACCATCAAGCATATCTCTCCAGGAGCATAATTTCCACAAGTATGAAAATGTAAATATTTAGGATTACCAAAAACGGTATTAGACCAATAATCTGGATCTTTTTCATTTATTGTATCAGTAAGTAAACCACCATGAATACCACAATGCCATGAGTGAATAACATCTTTATCTATTTTATATTTTTTTGAAACATAATTATAATGATTATCAATTTTTTTGATATCTTCTTCATTTCCACTGATCGACTTTATAAGTCCATTCTCAATTTTGAATTTTACAGCTTCAATTAATTTTATATAAGAAGGTGAATAAAAGCTCGAACCAGATGAGGTTAAAAAATTTTTTACTACAATATTTCCACTTAGTGTGGAAGCGCTAATAGGAGAATGAACTACCATTGGAAATCTTCTAATAGACACATCATCTTTATTGGAAAATATTTCAGAGCATTCCCCGAAAAGATTGGTTCCCAATGGACAGTTTATTTTTATTTTTTTTGACCTAGAGAACAATTCATCAAAGCTTTTCTTCAAATCTAAATGCATTTGGAAGTTAGTAGTTCCAAATTCAGATGCCAACATTTCTACATTTCTTGCATATGACATAACAACTTTACATAAATGAATATTTTCAAATCTTTGGAGGTCCCCCAATCTAGAAAAATAAATAATACAGTCATAATCTCTAGATAAATTTTGAATTTGATTTAAAATTTCTCCAGTTGGTTCCTCAACAACCATAAGATCAGTATTAATTTGTAATTTTGTACAGAAATTTTTAACTTTATGTGCAATTAAATTATCGTACCAACCAAATTTTGCACTCTCTGCAACTACTAGCACATTCTGTTTTGCAGATAGTTCAGCACAATTAAAAATTAGATTAAAGATACCTTTTTCTAAATTTTTCTCAAAATTTACTATTTTATTTTTTCCTATAAGAAAATGCTTTATTAAAACGCCAAATTAAATAGTCACCACAAGTAATTGGATCATCAATGTTATTTGTATCAATCCCTGCTATTTCAGCAGGATTTATCAATGTATCTGGGTCAGGGTCAAATGCCAGTACAATAGATAATCTTTCTTTTCCTGAAGAATTAACAACCCTATGGGGTGTCGATTTATAAATTCCCGCTGTCCATCTTGACAGTAAATCAGCAACATTGATGATGAGTGTACCTTCAATAGGAGGAGCATGAAACCATTCTCCGTCTAATCCTTTAATTTGTAACCCACCAACACTATCCTGACATAATATTGTAAGTAATCCAAAATCAGTATGTTCGCTTACACCAAATTGCTCATTCCCCATTTCTTTTGGTTGATTAGGATAATAAACAAGAGATGCTCTACTTAATGGAGCGGTACAATTCCTTATAAAAAAATCTTCCCTTAAATTCAGACCCACTGCAAAACAAGTTAATAAACTTTTTGCCAATTCATTAGTCTGATTAAAATAATTCATAGCATTTTTTTGCAAAGATGGTCTAAAATCGGGCCATTTGTTTAACCCTCTTAGCTGATGATTATCTGGAAGTGATCCATCATCATATTGATATCCCCATATAAAACTTTCTTTCAAGTCAGGTTTTGCTTTATCTCCCATTTTTGCACCACCAAAACCTAACCAACCTCTATGCTTTTTTGAAATTTTGACTTTCTCTTTTTCATCAAATGAACTTCTAAAAAAGGTTAATCCGTCATTTCTAAGATCATTAATAAGCTTATCTGAGATATTGTGATTTTTTATGTAAATAAAACCAAGATCTGTACTTGCTTTATAAAGTTGTTTAGAAATTTTGATCTTATCTGAATTAGAATTTATTTTGTTAATATCAATAACTGGAACTCTATCCTTATCTATTGATTTTATAGTTATATCATTCATTTATAATTACCTAATACCTTATTTTTCAACTAATTGATCAAAGGCTTCCAAAGCTTTGGCACTAAACATAATTGATGGACCCCCACCCATATAAGAACACACACTTAATACCTCAACTATTTCTTTTCTTGTTGCCCCTAATCGAATTAAGTGTTCCATGTGTAATCCAATACAACTCTCGCACCTAGTGGAGATTGCAATACCTAAAGCAATAAATTCTTTTGTTTTTTCTGAAAGTTCACCATTTCTTTTAACTGGTTTTCCCATTTTAGAAAAACCTTCAAATGTTTCTGGTGAAACATTATTAAACTCACTAAAACCCTTTCTTGCATTATTTAGAAATAATTTCCAATCCATTTTTTACCTTTTTTCAAACCTTACACTACATCATAATAGAAATTTACTTAATTTGAATTACTTTCATCAGAACCTAATTTTCTTTCCAACCATCTAACTGCAAAACTTATTACCAAAACTAAAATTAGATACTCTAATATAAGAAGAGTATAAATCTCAAGAGGCCTATACTCAGTTACTACAATCTCATTTGCTCGTCTTGTCAATTCCTGCATTCCTATAACTGATGCAAAAGCTGACATCTTAACTATATAGATAAATTGATTTGCCAATGGTGGTAGGATTCTTCTTAATGCTTGTGGTAGGATAACATACCTCATGGCTTGATATTGAGTTAATCCAATTGTTTGTGCTGCCTCTCTTTGACCCTTAGATATTGATTGTATCCCTGCTCTGTAAATTTCTGCCGTAAAAGCACTGTCAGAGATAGCTAGTGTAATTACAGCACCCCAAAACGCATCAATTTGTATTTTCAACCCTAAAGATTGAAAAATTACAGGCAATCCATAAAATACCCAAAATAACATTGGTAATAATGGAATAGCTCTTATAAATTCAACATAAATTCTGTTTAAGGATCTAAAAAAAACATTATTTGAAAAACTTGGTAAGGCTACTATTAATCCTAAAATAATTGAAATTAATGCAGCAATAAGCGACAATAAGATCGTAGCTCCAAATCCACCAACTAGAAATTTAATATTGGCTAGACCTGATTTTGTAGTGGGATCGATAACATACCAACCCCAATTCCCAGAATTTCCAGAACAACCAACAAAAGAAAATATGAAAAGCAGTGCAAGAATATATTTTAATTTTATCATTTTATATCAATGATTTAATACTTGATCTAAAAATTTTTTTGATCGATGAGTTTTGGGGTTCTTAAAAAAATTAGAAGGTATGTTTTCTTCAAGTATTTTACCTTCATCCATAAAAATGATCTTATCAGCAGCTTTTTTTGCAAAGCCCATCTCATGAGTTACTACTACCATTGTCATACCATCATTAGCCAAATCCAAAATAACTTCTAGTACTTCTGCAATCATTTCTGGATCAAGAGCTGATGTTGGTTCATCGAATAACATAATTTCAGGTTCTAAACATAGTGCTCTTGCAATAGCTACTCTTTGTTGTTGTCCTCCTGAAAGTAAATTTGGTTTTTTGAAAGCCTGTTCAGGAATTTTTACTCTTTCTAAAAAATATAATGCTCTTTCCATAGCTTCTTTTTTTGAAATACCCAAAGCTTTAATAGGCCCCAAAGTAAGGTTTTCAATTACTGATAAATGAGGAAATAAATTAAACTGTTGAAAAACCATACTTACTTTTGATTTAATTGAAGCAAGGCAAAGTCTATCATTGGTTAAAAAATTACCAAGTACCTTAATATCTCCTTCATCATGTTCTTCAAGCCTATTTATGCACCTGACTAAAGTTGACTTTCCGGATCCTGAAGGACCACATATAACAACTTTCTGTCCTCGCATTACTCTCAGATTAACACTGTCAAGTGCCTTAAACTTCCCAAAATATTTGGAAACATTATTAATATCTATGACTTCTTTCATTTATGATTAGTCAATAAAATGCTTATATTTTAAAATTTACATAAGATTATAAACTTAAAATTAGTCAGGATTCAATAAATTCTATTGAATCTTTCTTATACCCAACTACTATCATAATTTCTAATAGGGAGATTTGAAATGAAGTTTATAAAAATTGCAATTTTAGTAATTATTACCTCAATCACATTTTCTTTTAATGTTTCAGCTAATTCAGTTTTAAACGAGATACTAAGTTCTGGAACATTAAAAGCAGGAACAACTGGTGATTTTAACCCTTTCTCAACAAGGGACCCTGCCACTAACAAATACCAAGGGTATGATATCGATGTAATGAGTGAGTTAGCCAAAGATATGGGTGTTGAGATTGAATTCGTTGCCACTGACTGGAAAACTATTGTAAATGGGGTTGTGGCTGGCAAATATCACATAACTGGATCTGCTTCAATCAAAGCATCTAGAATGAAAGCAGCTGGTTTTTCAGAAAGTTATTTGGCGGTGGTCTTTAAACCTTTCACTACTACTGATAAATTAGATAAATTTAGTGGATGGGAATCCATAAATAAAGATGGGGTTAGAGTTGCAACAACTTTAGGTACTGCAATGGAACCTATGGTAAAAGAGTGGTTTCCTAATGCTAATATAAAAAGTGTCGAAGCACCTGCCCGAGGTTATCAAGAGGTATTATCAGGAAGAGCTGATGTATTTGTTACCTCAAACTTAGAAGGCTCAACATTAAAAGCAAAATATCCTAATGTAAAAGAAATAGAAGTAGACTCGCCTAGAAATCCTACTCCTCTAGCAATGCTACTTCCTCAAGCTGATCAAGTTTGGATTAATTATGTCAATCATTGGATTAAAATTAAAACAGCTAAAGGTTTCTTTAAATCTACAGCTGAAAAATGGGGTCTTTAAGATTAAGCAAAGCGTAATAATCGCTTTGCTTAAAAAATGAGGAGTTAAAAATGTCGGCTTGGATTAAGATGTTGTCCAACCAAGAAGCATCTGAAAATTTAATTAATTTATTTGACCTTGTAAAAACACCACATGGCACAATTGATAATGTAATGAGAATTCATTCACTTAGACCTAACACCATGAAAGGTCATTATACACTTTATAAATCAGTTCTGCATGATGAAGAAAATTGCATACCAACTTGGCTTCAAGAAACTATCAGTAGTTATGTATCTATATTAAATGATTGTGAATACTCCTTTGCTAATCATTGGAAAAATGCTGAGTATCTAATTAATGATAAAAATAAGAGTGATTTAATTTTAAAAGCTTTGAAGAAAAAAAAAATTGAGAGTTTTTTTTCAGGAAAGGAACTTGCTTTACTTAATTATGCAGAAAAACTGACATTATACCCAAAAAAAATGGTGAAATCAGATGTTGAAAATCTAAAAAATTTAGGGATACAAGATGGAGAAATATTAGAAGCAAACCAAATTATTTGTTATTTTAACTATGTAAATAGAACCATAAATGGACTTGGAGTTACAACTAAAGGAGATAAAGTTGGATATTATAACTCAAGTTAAATTTCAAAAAAAATGATTTACTCTCTTTCAAATCGAAAATCCTACGGTTGCTTGAAAAAATTTACATATTTTAATCAAGCATCATTAGGATTAATAAGTGGTTCCTCTTCCAAAAAAATGACTAATTTTTTAAATAATATTGCCAGATTTGGAAATATCTACATATCTGATGAGGATGAGTTGTATTTAGTAGATAAACTTAGAAAAAATGCTTCAATCCTTCTAGGAGGACAACCAGACCAAACAGCAGTTTTATCCTCTGCAAGTGAACTTTTAAGTCAAATTCCTTATATATTTAAACCATCTCAAAAGTCTGAAATACTATTGATTGAAACTGATTTTCCTGCAGTCACGAGACCTTGGTTACAATATTGTAAAAATCATAATTGTTCTGTGAAGTTTATTAAAGAAAATCCTAAAGAAGATCTAACTGAAAAATTAATAAGCAATATATCTGCTAATACATCAATTATTGCCATAAGCTTTATCCAGTATTCAACTGGAACAAAGTTGGATATTGAAATTATAAGTAAAATTGCCAAATCAAAAGGTATTAAGCTTGTTATTGATATTACACAAGCCTTAGGTGCAGTTCCAATATTTGCTGATAAATGGAGCGCTGATTTTTTAGTATCAAGTGGATATAAATGGCTAGGTGGCCATGGTGGAGTAAGTTTAGCATACCTTAGCAAAGATATTCTTAATAAGAATCCTTTAAATGCTGGATGGATGGGAGCTCCAAACCCTTTTAAAATGGAGTCGAATAAATGTGAATATTTTAAAAATGCAAAAAGCTATACACAATCGACTATGTCATATGTATCAATTGTTGGTTTAGAAAAATCCATTAAAGAGATAATAAAGTTGAACCCTTCAAAAATTGAAAATCATTCAAAAAAATTATCAAAATATCTTATAAAAAACATTAATAAAAAAAAATGGCAAATTTATCATAGTGAAAAAAACATTAATAAATCGTTTCATATTATTGCTTTTAAACCCAAAGCAAAGCAAATTGAACCGATTAAAGTTTTTAAAATACTCAAGAAAAATAATATTATTTGTAGTTTAAGAGATAATAAACTTAGATTATCGATAGCACATTTTAATAACCAAAAGGATATTAATCATTTATTAGGAATATTGAATTAATTTAAAATATAAATATTTTAATCACAGTCTAAGAGTAATCAACATTTTATTAATATGAATTTGAGGCACTAAATTGGAAGAAAATAAAAACGATATATCGAGTGATTGGTATAAAACCAAAGTTGACAGAAAAGAATTGAAGAAATTATATAAAAGAAGTGATCTAGCAGGTTTTAAACACATTTTTATATTTTTCTCTTTTTTAATTTTACTAGGTACTTTGTGTATTAATTCCTATGGTTCCTGGTGGTTTATTTTATTTTATCTTTGTTATTGTACTCTTTGGGGCGGAGCAGATGCCATTTGGCATGAATGCGGTCATGGAACAGCTTTTAAAACAAGGATCTATAATGATGTTTTTTATCAAATTGCAAGTTTTATGAATAATTTTGAACCAGTAAGGTGGCGATGGAGTCATTCATTACATCATAGCTATACTGCTTCAATTGATCCTCATGATTTTGAAGTTGAAGGAAGTATATTCTGGGCACCAAAGAATTTGTTTAATTTTTTTATAGTTTTTGTTCCAGGAATAAGCTTAATCTTTTTTCATAAATCCCTACACAAAGAAATTATTTGGCATGCTTTAGGTTTAGAAACCAGAGTTATGAAAGAGTGTATACCAGATGATAAGAAAAAAGACTGTATTAATAGTTCTAGGTTATTTGTTGCACTATGGTTAGTTATAATATTTTGTTCAATTATTTTAAATTCATTGTTACCTATTCTTTTATTTTTACTACCTAAGTGTTTTGCATCTTTAAATATGGTATGGGGACTTACTCAACATATGGGTCTAAAAGAGGGTATTAAAGATCATAGGTTTTCCACAAGATCTATTAGATTAAATCCTATTTTTAGTTTTATATATTGGAAAATGGAATATCATATTGAACATCACATGTTTCCTTTAGTTCCATCCCATAATCTACCTAAATTACACAAACTAATTAAACATGAATTACCAAAACCTCAGACTTTATTTCAAGCATACAAAGAAATCATACCTGCTGTAATTAAAAAGGCAAAGGATCCAAAATATTTTATTCCTGTTAAAATACCTTAAACAATTATAATTTTAGTAATTAATAAAGTTATTATGTCCTCTGATTTACAGATATTTGAGAAAATAAATGATTATATTGTAAACGAGGAGAGTTTTGCTTTTGCTCTTGTAATAGATACTTGGAAGAGTGCTCCTAAACCAGTTGGTTCAATACTTCTTATAAGTTCAGAAGATGAAATTTTTGGTTCTGTTTCTGGTGGATGTGTAGAGAGTGCAGTAATAGTAGAGGCTAAAAATTCTCTTAATACAAAAAAAACTAAAATTTTAAAATTTGGAGTAACTAACGAAACGGCTTTTCAGGTGGGTTTAGCTTGTGGTGGTACAATCAAAATACTGATTGAACCCATTACAAAATCAGATAAATGCAAAAGAGAATTATTAAGAAGTTTTTATGTTAACTACCGTGAAGATAAGTTTTCTATATTAAGAATTGACTTAAATTCAAATAAAAGAGAATTATTAGAAAATAAAGAAGCTTTGGATTGTTTATTAAACTATACAAAAAAAAATAATTATTCTTTCCTTGATAAGAATAATTTTTATTATTTATTACCACCTAAAAATAAAATGGTTATTATAGGCGCTGTTCATATAGCTCAACACCTAGCCATATTAGCTAGTCAGTTTGATTTTGAAATTTATGTAATTGACCCAAGATCTAGTTTTGCAAATAAAAAAAGGTTTCCTAATGCAACAATTATAGCTGATTGGCCTGATGATGCATTTAAACAAATCAAAATTAATCATGAAACAGCAATAATTACATTAACCCATGATCCTAAAATAGACGACATGGCTCTGCAAATTGCATTAAGAAGTGATTGTTTTTATATAGGAAGTCTCGGTTCTCAAAAAACACATGAAAAAAGATTAAATAGATTGCTTGAATTAGGTTTTAATAGAGAAATTACAAATAAAATTCATTCACCAATAGGGCTTGATATTGGTTCAATAAAACCAAATGAAATAGCTCTGTCAATTCTAGCCGAGATAATAAAAGTAAAATCATCAAATACAATCAACTAGAATGTATTTATTGATCAAACATGGACTTAACTAAAAAAAATAAAAAAATAGAGAGTTTAATCTTGGGAGCTGGTCTATCAATAAGAATGAAGGGTGTTAATAAATTATTAAAAAAACTAAATAATAAAACATTAATTGAACACGTAGTAACACAATCAATTAATAGTAAAGCTCTAAATACTTCGATAATAGTTCAGGATAATAATAGCGAAATAAGAAAACTACTTAGTTCATTACCAATTAAAATATTAACATCAAATTTCAAAAAAAACGGAATTGGCTATTCTATTTCAAAAGGAATCGAATTAATTAGCAGGAATGACCCAGATGGTATTTTGATTTTACTTGGTGATATGCCAGAAATAAATTCAAGCCATTTAGATCTAATGATCGACGAATTTATAAATAATTTTTGTCAAAAAATTATACGAGCTTGTTCAGAAAACAAAATACCTGGAAATCCTGTAATATTCCCAAAGAGTTTTTTTAATATTTTAATTAAATTAAGAGGTGATGTTGGAGCAAAAAAAGTTCTTGAAAATTATAACAATTTAATACATTTCGTAGAGCTCCCCAAGATGGTTGCTCTTACTGATCTAGATACAATAGAAGAATTTGATATTTGGAAAAAAAATAATCCCTTTGTTTGAAAACTTAAAAGATTGATAGCTTTGGAATTGCAACTACTAATTTACACCCCCATTCCCTAGTGAATTCTAATTGGTCTTTAATCTCATCTTTTATATTCCATGGAAAAATTACTATAAAATCTGGTTTATAATCCCTAATTTTCTTTTCACTAAATATTGGAATTTTACTCCCCGGACAATATAATCCTTGCTTAATTGGATTTTTGTCAGAAATAAAACGGATAAATTTCTTAGATATATTTCCAAAATTAAGTAAAGTATTTCCTTTAGCAGCAGCACCATATCCAATTACAATTTTGCCTTCATTTCTTTGTTCTTCAAGAAAGGTTTTAAATTCATTTCGTATTTCTTCAGCTACTTTTTGAAAATTACTGTAAAAGCCTAAACTATTTAATCCAGCATCAGTTTCTTCTTTAATCAAAGCACGAACTCTTTTAGTGATTGGCTTTTGCCCCGTATCACTTCTCTGAGCATAATACCTAAGACTCCCACCATGCACTGGAATTTTTTCAACGTCAAATACAGTCAATCCGTTATTTTTGAAAATTTTATTTACTGACGTCAATGAAAGATATGAGAAATGCTCATGGTAAATTGTATCAAATTGTTTACCATTTGTTAATTCAAGTAGATGTGGATTTTCGAAAGTTGCAACTCCATCTTTCTTCAGGATTTCAGCAAAACCTTTTACAAAATCATTAATATCTGGAACATGAGCTAAGACATTGTTAGCAACAGCAAGATCTACACATTTTTGGTTTCTTGCTAGTTTTTTTGCTAAATCTGTGGAAAAAAAATCTTCTATAATATTTAAACCTTTGGACCTTGCTACTTTAGCAGTACTTTGAGTGGGTTCAATTCCATAACATTCAATATTAAGATTTTTAACAAAATTAAGTAGATAACCATCATTTGAGGCAACCTCCAAAACAGTACTATTTTCATTAAGAGAAAATCTAGATACCATTTTTTCTACGTATTTTCTTGCATGATTTAAAAATGATGAAGAATATGAACTAAAATATGCATAATCAGGTGAAAACATTTCTGAAGCATTTACAAAATCTTCAGTTTGTACCAACCAACATGAATCACAAACTAAAACTCTCAAGGGATAAGATTTTTCAGAATCCCTTAAATTTTTAATTTTAATAAACGAATTTGAAGGTGCAGATACCCCTAGATCAATGAATTGGTGTATCAATTCCTTATTACAGTGCCTACACTTCATGATATATATCTTTTCTTTTATTTTGAAAAATTTCTAGTTTTTTATCCCTATCAGATATTTGGGTAACATCTAATGGCCAATTAATTTTTAAGTCTTTACTATTATAATGAAAGCCACATTCTAATTCTGATTCATGAAAATCTGTATGCAAATACAAAATTTCACAATCTGGTAAAAGGGTTTGAAAACCATGAGCAAAACCACTAGGGATAAAAACCATATTCTGTGTTTTAGAGTCTAGAATTATTGATTGCCATTTTCCAAATGTTTTTGACTCTTTTCTAATATCAACAATTACATCGAAGATCTTACCTTTAATGCATCTTACAAACTTACTTTCTTGACTTGGAAAAGATTGAAAATGTAAACCTCTTACTGTCCCAGCAGTTTTTGAATATGAAGAATTAATTTGTACTATATTAATATTCTTACTTAATTCTGATAAAGTTTTTTTACAAAAAAACCTACTAAATGATCCTCTATTGTCCGTTTTGGGAATTGAATTTATTTCAAAAACATCTTTTAACTGATTTTCTTTGATCAACATGTTATGTCCAAATAATTTTATTTTTTACTGCATCTTGAGTATATATGTTTATTTGTTCCTCAGTTTTTACGATTTCTTTTTCGTAGTAATTTTTATACCATTCAATAGTATAATTAATTGTGGAATCTATATCCCATACTGGTTGCCATTTTAGTTTATTATAAGCTTTGGAACTATCTAATATAAGATGTTTAGTTTCTTCATTTTTAGGACTTTCGTATTCGACTTCTATATGTTTCCATTTGTTTTTTACAATATCAACTAATTCCCTTACAGTAATATTAGAGGATAATGACGGACCAAAATTCCAAGGTTTTGCATATTCTTTTTTATCTTGAAATAATAATTGTCCTAATAATAAATATCCAGAAAGAGGTTCTAAAACATGTTGCCATGGCCTAACACTATTAGGATTTCTTAGTGATAATTTTTTATTTTTTGATATTGCAATTGCAATGTCTTTAAAAATTCTATCATTTGTCCAATCGCCCCCTCCTAAAACATTTCCAGCTCTTGCTGATGCAATAAGAAGTTTATTATTTTTTTTATTAGTAAATGATTTTCTAAAACTTTCAGTAACAAGCTCAGCACAAGCCTTTGATGCACTATACGGATCATGACCACCTAATTCATCATTTTCTCTATATCCATAAACCCATTCTTTATTTTTGTAACACTTATCAGTAGTGACTATAATAATAGCTTTTACACTTGGAGTATATCTAGCCACTTCCAAAAAATTAGTAGTCCCAATTATATTTGTGTTAAAAGTTTCAATAGGTTCTTCGTAACTTTTAAGTACAGAAGGTTGAGCAGCTAAATGGAAAATAATTTCTGGTTCACTTTTTGTCACAAATTTTTTAACAGAATTAAAATCTATAATGTTATTTATACATGAATTCACAGAAGGATTAGATAAATCAAAGTGATTAGGTTCAGTATTTGGTAAAAGAGAGTAACCATAAACTTCAGCACCCAAATTGTTTAGCCATTTACATAGCCAGCTCCCCTTAAATCCTGTATGACCACTAACCAAAACACGTCTATTTTTATAAATATCATCAAACAAAATTTGATCCCTGAATTTTAATAATTATTTCATTTAATTTTTGAATGTGATTATGCAACAAGAATGCCATGAAGATATGTATCTACTTTCCTAAAAAATAAAATCTGGTGAAAAATAAGTTAAGAATCTATTCTAAATTTATCTAGAAAATCTCTTTGTGGGGTTACACCTAATCCAGGTCCATTAGGTAAACTAACGGTACCATTATTATTTTTTACTTGGTTTTTAATATCTAAGGACACGGTAAGAAGGTCGTCAATAAAATGGTTGTGAGTAGTATCAAATTCTAACATTGGTTCCCATGGAAAAAGCCCTCCTGGGAGTGGTGGCATGGCAGCTAATAAATGTAAATTGACTGCTACTGCTATGGCAGAACCCCATACATGATTAACAACAGGTGTGAAATGTGAGTGACAAAGAGCAAGCACTCTAAGATATTCTGAAATACCTCCAAGTGCACATACCTCTGGCTGAGCAATATCCAAACCTCTACTTTCTAAAAGTTTTCTCCAACCCCAACGATTAAATTCTGCCTCCCCACCTGATATATTTACTTTAAGGAAGGCACGCAATTCTCTATATCCATCTAGATCTTCGGGTGCTACTGGTTCTTCAAACCAGTATGGTGAAAATTCTTCCATGGCTCTACCTACATAAAGAGCATCATGTGTTGTATATCCATGATTTGCATCAACCATAAATCGAAAGTTATCTCCAATCCCTTCTCGCACTGCTTCAATTAATTTAATGTCATCTTTTGGACCTACTCCTACTTTCATCTTTAAAGCCTTAAAACCCATTTCTTTGATTTCTGCAGATTCTTCCTTAAATCGAGATATTAAACTATTTATATTTTCAGGACGAAGCATCATACCATATCCATAAACTTCAACTTTATCACGATGTGCACCACCTATCATTTTATAAAGTGGAAGGTTAGCAGCCTTTCCTGCTATATCCCATAATGCGATATCAACACCTGATAA
>ENA-OSEY01000745-OSEY01000745.1-marine-metagenome-genome-assembly--contig:-NODE-745-length-23127-cov-4.662473_pt1 | contig 23127 bp, 24 predicted proteins | sample MGYA00248465_ERZ534230 | MGnify/ENA primary metagenome ERZ534230 (study PRJEB26409, sample SAMN06344110) | marine metagenome | isolation source: Sea water from surface | place: Atlantic Ocean:Southern...
CACTGAGAGGTTGCTCACTCAGCTCATCCCAGATGTTCAGCAGCAACTCAAGAGCGAGCTCTGAGCGCTCCTCCACGCTGGAGGCCATCAGCACAAACGGCGCCGGCCCCGCCAAGGCAGGGAAGTGCGCGGCCACGTCGTAGGCCACGCCATGGTCTTCCCGCAGGCGTTGGAACAGCAGGCTCGACATGCCCACCCCCAGGTGGCACTGCAACAGACGCAACGCCAGCTCATCCGGGTGGCCATGCCCCAGCGTCGCCTGCCCAAGCATCAGAACCACCTGTTCGGTGTCCATCGGTTCAAGTTGGATCGTCTCGGTCCCAACCGCTTCGGCATAGGGGCGGCGTCCTGAGGGATCGTTGCTGCTCCCCTGAGGCCAGTCGCAAAAGTCCTCAAGCGAGCCAATCGTCTCGATGATTTGTGGTGGGACGCTGCCCGCCAGGGCGAGAACGCTCGATGCCCGCGGGAGCCGTTCGGCCAGCGGACGCAGTGCGTTCCGATCCAGATCAACCAGCTCCTCAGCGATGCCCATGGGGTCGTGGCCGTAGCCCCCGTTGCCATAGACCAGCTGTCTCCAACCGGTCGTGGCGCAATGGAAGGGGTCCTCCCGTTGGCGTTGCAAGGCCTGAATCGTGAGCGAACGCTCAAGGGTCACCTGGCCAGGCTCAAGCTGGGGAGAACGAACCATCTGTGCCAACAGGGGCAGGAGCTGCCCTGCGTCTTCCACCGTGCAGCGCAGGCTCAGCACAAGGGCGTCCTCCTGGGCATCGCAGCGCAGACCAGCTCCGCATCCCTCAACAAGGTCCGCCAGGTCCACGTGGTTGTGTTGTCCACAGCCGCGGCTGAGCAGGGATGCCAGCAGGTCATGGGCGCCCCGTGTTCCGGCAGGGTCGTCGGCGCTGCCGAAGGGAAGCAGCAGTTTTGCGGCCAGAATCCCCGGGCTGGAGACCGGTTCGATCAGCAGTTCGGGGTTGCTCATCCGTGTTTCGTCTTGGCCTGGGCGGTCAGCACAAACGCCTGTTCGGGTTGAAGCCTTGGAAACAGGTCTGAGCGAAGCCGCTCGGCCGTCCATGGCAACAGGAAGGCCAGGGGGTGGAGCAGATCCTGCTGCCGGTCCCAGAGGGTCTGGCTGGCGCTGAGCCCAGACACCTGGCCCGTCGATTCCAAGGCATAGCGCAGTCCGTTGCTCACCAGCTGCTGGCCCCGTTTCAGCTCCTGATCGCTGACCAGCTCATCTGCCATGGCACGCAGCTGCCGGTTCACCTCGTCTTCCACCGCCTCCAGATGCTCGTCGGGGCAGATCACCTCCAGGGTGATCAGGCTTCCCTGCTCCAGAACCGAGAGGTCCATCGACACGCTTTCAACGATCTGCAGTTCCTCCCTCAAGCGGTTCACGAGACGGCTGCGTCGCCCTTCCCCTAGCAGGGTTGTGGCGAGATCAGCTGCCATCACGCCTGCCTGATCCTTGGCCTGGGGTGCTTCCCAGAGCATCAGCAGTCGGGCGGATTCGAGCCGGTCCACAACAACGCTCTCGCGTCCAGGACGCACGCTCAGGTGGGATGAAGCCAATGACGGATCTGTGGCATCCAGGAGGCCCGCCAGAGCCGAGGACCCCAGGGCACTGCGCAGCTCCGCTGATGCAGGCCCGGCCATCGCCAGGCAGCAGTTGGAACCGCGGTACTGCCGCTGATGAAACGCCCGCATGGCCTCGGGCGTCATGCCCTTCAGGCTGCGGGGTGTCCCCAGGATGGGTCGGCCGTAGGGGTGCTGGTCACAGCCCTTGCTCAACAGCAGTTGCAGCACCTGCTCATTGGGTTGATCGGCGTATTGAGCGATTTCTTCAAGCACCACCCCCCGTTCCGTGTGGAACCCGTCAGGCTCGAGGCTTGGTTGTAACACCAGTTCCAACAACAGATCCAACGCTTCGCGGGCTCGATCCGGTGGTGTCAGCACGTGGAAGTGAACGTCATCAAAGCCAGTGGCGGCATTGCTGCTGCCCCCCAGAGCTTCGATGGCCTCGTCGAACGCCCCAGCGGCCAGCCGCTCACTTCCCTTGAACACCATGTGTTCCAGGAAATGGGCCATGCCCTCTTCCCCTGGCTGCTCACTGGCACTGCCGGCACGGCACCACAGATCAAGACAGGTCAGGGGTGCATCCGGCATGTCGGCCGTCACGCAGCGCACTCCGTTGGGGAGGGTCCAATGGTCGAGTGGGGGACCGGAGAACGGAAGGTTCAGAACTGCGTGGCAAAGTTCCATTCTGTGCCTGCCCGTTCGATGCAGCCCAAGCCGCTGGCGCCACCGCCAGGACAGCATCCCCTCGTGCAGGCCTTGGCGGCGTCGATCCGTAGTGCCTGGGCGGGATTGCCCGGATTGGAGATCCTCCCCTGCGATGAGGATTTGCGCTTCATCCAGGGGCAACTCGATGGCGAAGGCCTGTCGATCGGCAACGAGCTTTTTCGCTGCATCGGCCTTCGCAAGCTTCATTTGGAGGTTGCGCGACTCGGCAACGGCCTGCAGATCCTCCACAGCGTCTGGTTCCCCGATCCCCACTACGACTTGCCGATCTTCGGGGCCGACATCGTGGCCGGCCCTGCGGGCATCTCCGCCGCGATCGTCGATCTGTCCCCCACCTCCGATGCCCTGCCGGAACAGCTGATCCAGCGGCTTGAGGCCAGGCCATGGCCTGCGTTCCGTCAGGTTCGGGAGCTGCCGGCCTGGGGATCAGCCATCTTCTCGAACAAGGTGTGCTTCATCCGCCCCGATGGTGCTGACGAGGAAGCAGCCTTTCAGGAGCTGGTGAGCCACTACCTGCAGGTGATGGCCACCAGCGTGATCGAGGCGACTCCCGAACCGTCAACGGCTCTCACTACAGTCCGCCGGTACGAGGGTCAGTTGAACTATTGCCTTCAGCAGAAACGCAACGACAAGACCCGCCGCGTGCTCGAAAAGGCCTTCGATTCAGCCTGGGCCGATCGTTACATCGACATGCTTCTGTTCGACAACCCACCGGAACTCTGATGACCCCCAAGCGCTGGTCTGTTCTGGCTGGAAGTTTGGTCATTGCGGTCATCGGCGGATGGTTGTTGCGGCCGACGCCCGAACCCAAGCCGGTTGAACCGGCACCTGCACGCACGGTTCGTCCCGAAGCGGTTGCTGCCCTGGGGCAGCTGGAGCCCGCCGGGGACATCCGCAATCTGGCGGCTCCCAATGCGGGAATGGCAGGCACACCGCGGGTGGCAGCCCTCAATGTGAATGAGGGTGATTTGATCAAGCGGGGCCAGGTGTTGGCGTCCTTCGATCACCGGGATGGCCTGCTCGCTGATCTGGAGCGCGTCGATGCGCAGCTGCGCAGCCTCGACCAGGAGATACAGCTTCAGGCCCTTGAGGTGGAGCGCTTCAGCAAAGCCGCCGATTGGGGTGCGGCCGAATTGACTCTGGTGGACAACAAGCGTGAAGAGCTGGTGCGTCTTCAGGGAAAGCGGGATCAGGCCCTGGCGGAGCGCAAAGGGCTTCAGGCCGACCTCGTGCTCAGTCAGCTGATCTCGCCCCTTGATGGTGTTGTGCTCAAGCTGCATGCCCGTGCAGGCGAGCGCCCCGGTGCAGAGGGGGTGATGGATGTGGGGGCCAATCAGGCGATGCAGGCCAGCATCGAGGTCTACGAATCCGATATTTCCCTGATCCGCCTCGACCAGTCCGTGCGCCTCATCAGCGAGAACGGTGGTTTCCGGGGTGAACTCGTCGGGCGCGTCCTGCGCATCAGCCCGCAGGTGGAACAACGATCTGTTCTTTCCACCGATCCCACCGGTGATGCCGACGCCCGTGTTGTGGTGGTTGATGTGGTGCTCAACCCTGAAGATGCCGCCAAGGTCAGCCGTCTGGCGGGTTTGAAGGTGATCGCCCGCTTCGATCCATGAACCGGTTCTGGCGGGGCCGTCGGATTCCCCTCTCCTGGTTGTTGCTGACGCGCCAGCCCGTTCGCTTGCTGGTGGCGCTTGCCGGCATCAGCTTCGCGGGAATTCTGATGTTCATGCAGCTCGGATTCCGGGATGGCCTCTTCGACGCCAGCGTCACGGCGCACCGGCTGTTCGATGCCGATGTCGTTCTGATCAGTCCCCGCTCCGCCAGCTCCGTGAGCATGGAAGCCTTTCCAAGGCGGCGGCTGGTTCAGACCCTGGCTGATTCCGAAGTCGAGGGGGTGACCCCGGTGCACTGGGGGCTGATGCTTTGGCGGAACCCGGAAACGCGGCGCAACCGGTCGATCCTGGCCTTGGGTTTCAATCCCGACGACCCCTTTTTTGTCGATCCCTCCCTGGCTGAGAAAACTGACGCTCTCAAGCAGAAAGGGCGGATCCTCTTCGATCAGCTGTCACGCCCTGAATTCGGACCCATTGCCGATTGGTATCGCGATGGCCGGGTGGTGGAAACCGAGATCGCTGGCAACCGCGTCCGGGTGGCGGGTCTGGTGAGCCTGGGCACCAGCTTCGGTGCCGACGGCAACCTGCTCACGAGCACGGAGACATTTCTCGATCTGATGCCTCAGAAGCCGCCTGGGGCGATCGAAGTGGGTCTGGTGCGGTTGAAGCGCGGCGCAGATGCTGAACAGGTGGTGTCCCGATTGAGACAGCGACTGCCCAAGGATGTTTCGGTGCTGACCAAGCAGGGCTTCATCGATTTCGAGCAGAACTACTGGAAGAGCAGCACCTCCATCGGTTTCATCTTCACTCTCGGCGCTGCCATGGGCTTCGTGGTGGGCTGCGTGATCGTGTACCAGGTGCTGTACACCGATGTGAGTGATCACCTGCCGGAGTACGCCACCTTGATGGCCATGGGCTATCGCCTCAGCCATCTGTTGGGGGTGGTGGTTCGTGAGGGCTTCTATCTGGCGGCGATGGGGTACGTCCCCGCCTACCTGGCCGGTCAGGGGCTGTACTGGTTCGTTCGTGACGCCACCAAGCTGCCCGTCGGCATGGATCTGTCCCGGGCGTTGACCGTTCTGGTGATGATCCTGGTGATGTGCATGTTGTCGTCGTTCCTGGCCATGCGTCGTCTCATCGATGCAGACCCTGCGGAGATCTTCTGATGGCCGCTGTTGTTGTCGACAACCTCTCCCATGCCTTCGGTCAAGGGGAGATGCGCCGCGAGGTTCTTCAGAACATCAGCTTCAGCATCGAGCCGGGCGAAGTGGTGTTGCTCACCGGTCCCTCCGGCTGTGGCAAGACAACGCTGCTCACCTTGATCGGCGCCTTGCGGACGGTTCAGCAGGGTGAGGTGTCGGTGCTTGGTGAGTCCCTGCATGGTGCAGGCCGTCGGCGCCGCCAGCAGGTGCGCCGGCGCATTGGAATGATTTTTCAGGGGCACAACCTCCTGCGCTGCCTCACGGCTGAACAGAACGTGCAGATGGGAGCTGATCTTCTGCCTGATCTCAGCTACAGGGCCCGTCGGGATGAGGCCCGTCAGTGGCTCCGTGCCGTCGGCCTGGAGGACCACATGGCCAAAGTCCCCCATGACTTGTCCGGAGGACAGAAGCAACGGGTCGCCATTGCCCGTGCCCTTGCCGCCAACCCCCGCCTTCTCCTGGCTGACGAACCCACCGCTGCCCTGGACAGCCGTACGGGCCGGGAGGTGGTGGAGCTGCTTCGCCGACTCGCCCGTGAACAATCCTGCGCGGTGCTGATGGTGACCCATGACCCGCGCATCGTTGATGTGGCCGATCGCTTGCTCCAAATGGAGGATGGGCGATTGAAGAATGCTGTTTAGTAGGATGAAAGTTGATATCAGAGCCCGCAGTTCCGCATGGCCAAGCGCAGAAACCTGAAGAAAGAAAAGCAGGAGCGGAACCGCGCCTACGCGCGCAAGTTCAAGAAGCGCAAGATGCGGAACGATGGCCGTGGTGAAGGTGCTGGTAACGGTGTGACCGGAACCGCCAACAACGGTGGTGCCGCCGACTGATCAACGGATCAGACCATCCATAAAAAAGGGGGGCTGCGGGCCCCTTTTTTGTTGTTCGTAGGGTGGGTGGCCATTTGCATCGGCCGTCGCGATGTTCGTCAGCGTCGTTATTCCGACCTACAACCGACGCCCGATCCTCGAGAAATGCCTCTCGGCACTGGAAGATCAGCAGCTTGTTGGAGCTCTTCAGGACTACGAGGTTGTTGTGGTCGACGACGGTTCCACCGATGGAACGCCCTCATGGCTGAGCGAGCAGTCCCATCGTTTTCCCCATGTGCGCCTGATCGAGCAGGAGCACGGTGGTCCTGCGGAGGGCCGGAACCGGGGTGTGGATCACGCCCGTGGCGATGTGATCGTCTTCATCGACAGCGATCTGGTGGTCACAGAAACCTTTCTGGCCACCCATGCACGGGCGTTGCAGCAGTGCTGGCAACGGCGCGGTGATCGGCTCTGCTTCACCTACGGCGCTGTCATCAACACCGCCAACTTCGAAGCACCCTGCTCGGAGCGCCACAAATTACGTGACTTGTCCTGGGCTTACTTCGCCACCGGCAATGTGGCCATCGATCGGGAGGTGCTGGAGCGCTCAGGCCTGTTTGACACCGGTTTCCGCCTCTATGGCTGGGAGGACCTGGAACTGGGTGAGCGCCTGCGGCGGATGGGGGTTGAGTTGGTGAAGTGCCCAGACGCTGTCGGCTATCACTGGCACCCCGCCCTGAGCCTCGACCAGATCCCCCGACTTGTGGAAGTGGAGGGTGAACGGGCCCGTATGGGGCTTGTTTTTTACCGCAAACATCCCACCAGGCGGGTGCGGTTGATCATCCAGTTCACCTGGTTCCATCGCATCCTTTGGGAAGTGCTCACCCTCGGTGGGCTGATCAATCCCTCCAGCCTTCGCCCGCTGCTCCGTTGGCTGATCCGGCATGGCTATCCCGGAACGGCGATGGAGCTGCTTCGTTTGCCCCTCAATCGCATCGGTGTGCGTGCCCTGTTCCGTGAAGCCAGAGCAGCAGGGCTTCGCTGATCAACGTTTTGATACCTTCTATAGGTCCTTTCACTCCGCACACCTGCCCGTTTCGGGTGCACCGTGAGACCAGCTCCTGCTGGTTGTTCAGGTCCCTGGCAGGTGGAGGCGAACCCGAAACCCTCAAACCATGGCTGTCGTCACCCTCGCCGAGATGATGGAGGCTGGTGCCCACTTTGGGCACCAGACCCGTCGTTGGAACCCCAAGATGTCGCGCTACATCTACTGCGCGCGCAACGGCGTTCACATCATCGACCTCGTGCAGACCGCCGTCTGCATGAACAACGCCTACAAGTGGACCCGTTCTGCGGCACGCAGCGGCAAGCGTTTCCTCTTCGTTGGCACCAAGAAGCAAGCCTCTGAAGTGGTGGCGCTTGAAGCCGCCCGCTGCGGAGCCTCCTATGTGAACCAGCGCTGGTTGGGCGGCATGCTCACCAACTGGACCACCATGAAGGCCCGGATCGACCGCCTCAAGGATCTGGAGCGGATGGAGTCCAGTGGCGCCATCGCCATGCGCCCCAAGAAAGAGGGTGCGGTGCTGCGTCGCGAACTCGAGCGTCTTCAGAAGTACCTGGGTGGTCTCAAAAACATGCGTCGCCTGCCCGACGTTGTGGTTCTGGTGGACCAGCGTCGTGAGTCGAATGCCGTGCTCGAAGCACGCAAGCTCGACATTCCCCTGGTCTCCATGCTGGACACCAACTGCGATCCAGACCTCTGTGAGGTGCCGATTCCCTGCAACGACGACGCCGTTCGTTCTGTGCAATTGATCCTGGGTCGTTTGGCCGATGCGATCAATGAGGGCCGCCACGGCTCCAACGATCAGCGTGGTGGCGACAGCGAAGGCTGATCTCCTCTCACCGCTAAGTTCACGCCGCTGATTCCAAACAGGGAATCGGCGGCGATTCAATTTCCCTTCTCACTGCTCCGACCGATGGCTGCTGCCGTATCCGCCAAGCTTGTCAAAGAACTGCGCGACAAGACCGGCGCGGGGATGATGGATTGCAAAAAGGCCCTGGCCGCCACGGAAGGCGATGCCAACAAGGCCGTTGAGTGGCTTCGCCAGAAAGGCATCGCCAGCGCTGAAAAGAAATCCGGTCGCACCGCCGCCGAGGGTGCCATCGGCAGCTACATCCACACCGGTGCCCGCGTGGGTGTGCTGGTTGAGGTGAACTGCGAAACCGACTTCGTGGCCCGGGGCGACATGTTCCAGTCGCTGCTGCGTGATGTCTCCATGCAGGTGGCGGCATGCCCCAACGTGGAGTACGTCACCACTGACGAGATCCCCAACGAGATCCGTGAGCGGGAAAAGGCGATCGAGATGGGCCGTGACGATCTCGAGGGCAAGCCTGAGCAGATGAAGGAAAAGATCGTTGAAGGTCGCATTGGCAAGCGCCTCAAGGAACTCGCCCTCATGGAGCAACCCTTCATCAAGGACAGCTCCATCACCGTTGCTGACCTCGTGAAGCAAACCGCCGGCAAGATCGGCGAGAACGTGAAAGTTCGTCGCTTCACCCGTTACACCCTGGGCGAGGGCATCGAGGTGGAAGAGAACGATTTCGCTGCTGAAGTGGCGTCCATGCAGAACGCCGGCTGATTCCCTTGTCCGACCCGGACGTCAGGCCTGCTTACGACCCGTCAGAACAGCTGGCACGCCTTCAACGGTTGTGCCGGCTGCGGGCCATCGCCCTGTACAGGGAGCAGGCTCTCTATCTCCAGGTGCTGCGGGAACTGCTGGAAGGAGCCACCCGTCAGGCCCTGTTCAATCTTCTCGGTGAGGTTGATCCCTCCCGTTTCAGTCAGCTTCCGGAGTCGACCCGTCAGAACTTCCATGCATCGGTCACAGACTTGACCGATCGCTGCAGCGTCCTGCTCACCGTGGAGCAGCTGATGCAGCTGGTGCGGCAGATGCAAGAGGAGCAACGGCGCCAGCAGGCCCATGCCAGCAGAAGCATGCTGCAGAAGCTCAGTCGCCAGACCCAGGACAGTGCGCCTGTACCCGAGCCACCCACGTCTGAGCTGCCGCGGGAGGAACCCCATGGATCCATTCAGCTGAGCTTGGCTTCACCGCTTGAATCCCCCCAGATGCCCTCTGCCCAGGATCCCGTCAAAGAACCGGTCCCTGAACCAGCAGACAACAATTCCTCGGGCGATTTGGATGTGCTCCGCTCACTGTTCGAGCTGGCCGGTGACGCGATGCAGCAGGCCCACCAGCCCCTTGAGCCCGGTGCTGCCCATGACCCATCGCTGGAAGAAAACCAACACTTTCTCCCGAATGAACCGGATGCGCTGTTGCACTGGATTCACGCCATGGATCAGGCGCTTGAGCGACGCCTGCGCAACCTGTCCCATGCGGTGAATGTGCAGATGCTGCGGTCAGGACTGGCCCAGACCCTCCTTCCCATCAGCCTTCTGGATGCTGTCCTGAAGGGACAGGTCGAAACCCAGCCAACGGCCACGAACGTGCTTCGCCTGCGCCTCCCTCTGGCCGTCGGTGAGCTCGACCAGGGCATGGACGTGCTCTCTGTGCTCTTACGCAGCAACGATCTGGAGTTCGATAGCCCACGTCTGCGTCAGTGCCGCAAACGATTGCGCGCTCACCACCATGCTCTGCTCACAATGGTGCGGCAGCAGCGTCATTGGCAGCGTCGCTCCCTGGATCGTGAGGCCCGGACCCATTGGCAGACCCCATCGGATTCAACGCAGCAGCTGAGCGGGGACTGACCAGCGAGCAGCTGTCGCTGCTCCTCACCTGGATGCTTCCCATTCAGCGCTCGCTGGGGTTGGAGGCCGACCGTGGTTTTCAGAATCTGCAGGGTCGCCAGCAGCGCTTTCACGCCTTTCTGCAGCAGCAACTCGCAGCGCCTCCGGCCGTTCCCTTCCCCCAGGGGGTCAGTGAGCGCATGTCCAAGCTCAGCTCAGGTTTTGCTGATTATCCAAACCTCGCTGATCCTGCCCGCCGTCGCTTGGTCACCGATGCCCGTCAGTGGCTGCATGAGCTGCGCCATCGCCTGGAACCCTCAGCTCCGATGGCACCACCACGCCTGAAAGTTCAGGCGTCTCCCCAGCAGCGGACCAGCTCACCACTGCAGCTCGACAGTCCCATCACCCAGATCCGTGGTGTTGGTCCGAAATTCGCGGCTCGGCTGGCCTCGATCGGCCTGCTTCTGGTGCGTGATCTGCTCCGTTATTACCCCCGCGACCATGTCGATTACTCCGCGATGCGCCGCATTGAGGCGCTGGTGTCGGGGGAAACGGCCACGATCGTCGCCACGATTCGCCGGTGCAACGGATTCGTCAGCCCGAGGAACACCAACCTCGCCATCATCGAGCTCCAGCTGCAGGATCCGACCGGGCGCCTGAAGGTGAGCCGTTTCCTGGCGGGCAAACGCTTCAGTTCTCCGGCCTACCTCAAAGGCCAGCAGCGCCTCTACCCCGTTGGTGCAACTGTGGCTGTGAGTGGTCTGGTGAAAGATGGGCCCTATGGCATCACCTTTCAAGATCCATTGATCGAGGTGCTGGACAGCCCCTCGTCTCCGGTCAAATCCCCCAGCATCGGTCGGCTTCTCCCGGTGTATCCCCTCACCGAAGGAGTCGGAGCGGACCGCTTCCGCAGCCTGATCGATCAGGTTTTGCCCCTGGCGGCATCGTGGCCTGATCCTCTCCCCGCCCTGCTGCAGCGGCAATTCCAGCTGCCGGCACTGTCGGATGCCCTGCAGGCCCTGCATGCGCCCAAGGACCGCGAAAGCCTCGATCAGGGACGCCGCCGGCTGGTGTTCGATGAGTTTCTGCTCCTGCAGCTCGGTCTGTTGCGCCGACGCCAGGCGCTGCGCTCCCGGACGGGACCGGACCTGGATCTCCAGTCCAGCTCCAGCGGGCTTGTGGGGGAGTTCATGGATCTGCTGCCCTTCCGCTTCACCGCAGCCCAACAACGGGTGTTTCAGGAGATCGAAGCCGATCTGGCGCGCAGCGAACCCATGGCCCGTCTGGTGCAGGGGGACGTGGGCTCGGGCAAAACGGTGGTTGCCATTGCAGCGTTGCTCAGCACCATTGCCTCGGGCTGGCAGGGGGCCCTGATGGCCCCCACGGAGGTGTTGGCCGAGCAGCATTACCGCAACCTCTGTCAGTGGCTGCCGCAGCTCCATGTGAGCGTCGCCTTGCTGACGGGATCCACGCCGCGGCCCCGCCGTCGGGAGCTGCTGGATGACCTGGCCAACGGTTCGCTGAAGGTGCTGGTGGGCACCCATGCCTTGCTCGAGGATCCGGTTGTCTTCAACCGCCTGGGGCTGGTGGTGGTGGATGAACAGCACCGTTTCGGTGTGCATCAACGGGATCGCCTGCTCAACAAGGGCTTGCAGCCCCATCTGCTCACCATGACGGCAACACCGATCCCACGGACCCTGGCGCTCTCGATGCATGGGGATCTCGATGTCAGCCAGATCGATGAATTGCCGCCAGGGCGAACACCGATTCGCACCCGCATGCTCACGGCCGCAAAGCGGGAGAAGGCCTATGAGTTGATCCGTGAGGAGGTGCAGCTGGGCCAGCGGGCCTATGTCGTTCTGCCTCTGGTGGACGAGTCGGAAAAGCTCGAGCTTCGCTCGGCAGTGGAAGTTCACGCTGAATTGGCCTCGGAGGTTTTTCCTGATCTGGCCGTTGGTTTGCTGCACGGGCGTCTCTCCAGTGCCGACAAGCAGGCGGTACTGACCGATTTCGCTGCTGGCAAGACCCAGGTTCTGGTGTCAACCACGGTGGTGGAAGTGGGGGTTGATGTGCCTGAAGCCAGCGTGATGGTGATCGACCATGCCGAACGCTTTGGTCTGGCGCAGCTGCATCAGTTGCGGGGGCGGGTCGGCCGAGGTGCTGCTGCCTCCCATTGCCTGTTGATCAATGGCAGCTCCAACCCCCTGGCCCGCCAGCGTCTCGATGTGCTTGTGCGCTCCACCGATGGTTTCGAGATCGCCGAGATGGATCTGCGCCTGCGCGGACCTGGACAGGTGCTGGGGACCCGTCAGTCGGGCCTGCCTGATCTGGCTCTGGCCAGCCTCGCCGATGATGGTGCTGTTCTGGAGGATGCACGAACAGCCGCCCAGGAACTGTTGAAGACCGATCCTGAGCTCGAGCAGCACCCGTTGTTGCGCGAGACCCTGGATGCACAGCAGCGTCGTCTCAGCGGCGGCACCCCCTTGAACTGATCCCATCTGTTGCCGCCTCGATGCGTCCCTGGAGCCTGATTCCCATCGCAGAGTGCGGCGAGCCGATGCAAGAGCTGCCTCCAGCTTTGTTGCGGATGGAGCCTCATCCGTACATGGCGCTTGGGGCGCCCTATGGGGCATCGGGGACTCCCTTCCAACTGCGCCTGGGGGTGGTTCAGCGCCTGCTTGACGCCCAGCAGCAGCTGATTGAGCACGATCCCAGTCTGCGCCTGAGCATTTTTGATGCTTGGCGGCCGATTGCCGTGCAGGCCTTCATGGTGGATCACAGCATTGCCGAACTCTGCCGTGAACGCGGTGTTGAAGTGCGCTCGGGGGACGCCTTTGATCAGGTGGTGGCCGATGTGGGGCGGTTCTGGGCAGCTCCCAGTCGGGACCCCATGACACCGCCACCCCACAGCACCGGTGCTGCTGTCGACCTCACCCTCAGCAGCAGCGATGGAACGCCTTTGGCCATGGGGGGAGAGATTGATGCCATTGGTGCGGTGTCTGAACCGCAGCACTACGCCGGTCGGGAGGACTCGAATGCTCGGCGCTGGCATCAACGCCGGCAGTTGCTGGCTGAAGTGATGGGAGCAGCGGGGTTTGCCCAGCATCCGAACGAGTGGTGGCACTACTCGTTCGGAGATCAGCTCTGGGCCTGGCGAAGGGGTGCCGCTGTGGCGATCTACGCCGAGGCCGTCAACAGCGCGCTCACTTCCTGATCGCCCAGGTTCTCGATGTGGTCCCCGAAACTGCGACGTCCACCGGCAGCTTTCCAGCTGATCAGGAGCGGTTCAAGGGTTTTTTCCAGATCATCCAGGGGCAGTTTTTCCATGTAAGGGCGTGCCAGACGCTGGAGGTTGGGGGTGCCGCCGAGCCAGAGCTGGTACTGGTTGACTCCGTTGCCCACCAAGCCCAGCTCGGCCATGTAGGGGCGGGCGCAGCCGTTGGGGCAGCCGGTCATCCTCACCAGCAGGGACTTCTCAATCTCTAGCCGCCGCAGTTGGGCATCGAGGCGATCGAGAACATCCGGAAGGATGCGCTCTGATTCGGTGATGGCGAGCCCGCAGGTGGGTAGAGCTGGGCAAGCGATGGCATGCCTGGCCAGAGGTGCTGGGGCTTCAGGCACCTCAAATCCGAGAGCTTCCAGCTGGGTGCGGATGCTGGCCCGCTGGGCGGTGCCGATGTTGCACAGCAGCAGGTCTTGATTGGCGGTGAGGCGAATCTCCAGCTGATAGGTCTCCACGAGCTGCCTGAGGCCGGCCTTGAGATCTCCATTCAGTCGACCGCAGAGCAGGGGCAGCCCCACGAACCACATCCCTGCCTTCTGGCGATGCCAGCCGAGGTAGTCCAAAAGTTTGGCCTTGGGCTCATTGCGCAGCCCCTTGAGGCTTCCCTTGAAGTAGGTCGCGCAAAGGGTGTCGCGGAACCATTGGATTCCCTTGTCGTGCAGCAAATACTTCATGCGGGCGTGCTTGCGCACCTCCCGATCACCGTGGTCCCGTTGCAGCGCCAGGATCGCCTGAACCACATCCAGAACGTCGGCGGCATCGACGTAACCCAAAGGATCCGCCGTGCGGGCGAAGGTCTCCTCCTTGTTGTGGGTGCGGCCCATGCCACCGCCCACGTAGACGTTGCAGCCCCGCAGATCGCCGGAGGGGTCGGTGAAGGCCACCAGGCCGATGTCCTGGGTGAGCAGGTCAACGGAGTTGTCCCCGGGCACGGTGACGGCCACCTTGAATTTCCTGGGTAAGTAGGTGTCTCCGTAGAGAGGTTCCTCAGTGCTGCCGGAAAACAAGCCGCCTTCGCTCTGGCGCTTTCTGGCCTTCTGAACGGCTCGGCTGGGCTTGAAGCGATAACTCAGGTCACCATCCACCCAGAGGTCGAGATAGGCCCCTTCGGCCGCCTCGGGGCTGAGCAGATCGGCAATTTCATCGGCCAGGCGCCGTGCCACGGGATAGCCGCCTTTCTCAAAAGGAGCTGGTGGTGCCATCACATTGCGGTTGATGTCCCCGCAGGCCGCCAGGGTCGAGCCCATGTTGCGAACGATGGTGCCAATCACCTCTTTCAAGTCGGCCTTGGCGATGCCGTGCATCTGAAAGGCCTGCCGGGTGGTAGCCCGCAGGGTTCCGTCCCCAAGGCGGTTGGAGAGGTCATCGAGGGCGAGGAACAGCCGGGCAGGGATGCGTCCGCCCGGACTGCGCAGCCGCAGCATCATCTGCCAGCTGCGGATCTTGTCCGTTTTGCGCAGTTCTCGGTGGTGCTGTTGGTAGCTGCCGTGAAACTTCAGCAGTTGAACGGCATCTTCCGTGAAGCGCACATCGTCGTTGCTGAGCTCGCTCAACAACGGGTCGCGCAGATGGTCGCTGTCCAGCTTGCGCTGCTCCGCCTTGGACAGCGATTGAGTTCCTGTTTCCGCCACTGCCAAGGAGCCTTCCCCCACCCCGAAAAGGATTTCTTGATTTGAACGTAGCGAAACGGCTTCCAATACAGTCGCTTCCGGCTTTGACCTTGGCGTGACGGCAACCTTTCTTCTGGAAATCGGCACCGAGGAGCTTCCTGCCGATTTCGTCAGGCAAGCGCTTGACCAGCTGCAGCAACGGGTGAGCCGTGATCTGCGTGAGGCAAGGCTTGGCCATGGAGCGGTGTCGGTGTTCGGCACCCCCCGGCGATTGGTGGTCTCCGTCGCTGAGCTGGAAGACCGCCAACCCGATCTTCAGGAAGAACGCAAAGGCCCTCCCGTGGCTCAGGCCTTCAAGGACGGTGTCCCAGGGCCTGCGGCGATTGGCTTCGCCAAGCGCTGCGGTGTTGACCCCTCAAAACTTGAGCAGCGTGAGACTCCGAAGGGGCCTTGCGTCTTCGCAACCGTTCTCACCCCGGGGCAAGCCAGTGTTGAACTGCTCCAGGGGCTGATTCCTCAATGGATTGATGCTCTTCAGGGTCGGCGGTTCATGCGCTGGGGCACTGGAGCCCAGCGCTTCAGCCGCCCCATCCGCTGGCTGCTGGCGCTCAAGGGTTCTGAGCTGATCCCTGTGGTGCTCGATGGTGCTGACCCCGAGGTCCGCAGCGATCGTTTCAGCCGTGCCCACCGTCTCCATGGTGACGAGCCACTGTCCATTGCATCAGCGGAGCAGTTTGGAGAAACCCTGGCAGCCGCCGGTGTTGTTGTGGATCGTGCCGAGCGGGCCAAACGGATCCGCACCAGCCTTGATCAGTCGGCTCAGGCCGCCAACGGAACACCCGACTGCCCGGCGTCGCTGTTCGAAGAACTGGTGGACCTGGTTGAAGACCCCAGGATTCTCGAGGGGACCATCGCTGAGCGGTTCCTGCAGCTTCCCCCGGAGGTGATCAGCACGGTGATGCAGGCCCATCAGCGTTATGTGCCGCTGCAGGTGCCTGGTCTGGAGGCAGACCCCCTGCGACTCACTGCTGAGGCTGTGCTTCGTCCCCAGTTCCTGTTGGTGGGGAACGGATTAGCCCCTGCGTCGTCCTTGATCGTTCGCGGGAATGAACGTGTGCTTGGAGCGCGCCTTGCGGATGCCGAATTTTTCCTCGATGTCGACCGGCGGCAGTCCAGCGCCTCCCGGCGTGAAGCCCTCGACCGTGTCACCTTCGCCGAGGGCCTGGGCAGTCTTCTGGACCGCTCCGAGCGAATCGAGCGGCTCACGGGCCTGCTGTTGAAGCAACTCGGCCTTGATCAAAGAGTGGCGGATGCGGCCCAGCGTGCCGCTCATTTCTGCAAGAACGATCTGGTCAGCCAGATGGTGGGGGAGTTCCCTGAACTTCAGGGCCTGATGGGGGGCAAATACCTCCTGGAGGAGGGAGAAACCCGCGAAGTCGCCCTCGCGGTGGTGGAGCACTATCTGCCCCGGGGAGCCGGTGATGCTCTGCCTGCAACCCCCGCGGGAGCAGTTGTGGCCTTGGCGGAACGGCTCGAGCTACTGCTCAGCATCTTTGCCAAGGGAGAGCGGCCGACCGGATCCTCCGACCCCTATGCCCTGCGGCGGGCCGGCAATGGTGTGGTGCAGATTCTCTGGGGCATGGCCTGGCGCCTAGACCTCATGGCGTCCCTGAGCAAGGCCGTGGAGGAGTGGGCTGCTCTGTTCCCGGCCTTTGCGGTGGATGCCAGCCAACTGCACAACGACCTATGTCAGCTGATGCGGCAGCGGATCGTCTCTCAACTGGAAGATGACGGGTTTGCACCGGATCTGGTGCAGGCTGTGGCTGGTGATGCCGTTTCCAGCCAGCGTCTGCTCAGTGATCCCCTGGATGTGAAACAGCGGATTCAACTGTTGTGTGACCTTCGGAACAGCGGTCAGCTGGATGCCGTCCAGGCGGTGGTGCAGCGGGCCGCGAAGCTTGCTGAAAAAGGTGATCTGGCACGGGATCAGCTTGTGGCCGGCGATGTGGTTGAGCCTGAACGGTTCGAGTCCGCCAGTGAGAAGGATCTGTTCGCAGCTCTCGAGCAGCTGCAGCCACTTGCTCAGCAGCTGTCGTATCAGGCCCTTGCCGATGCGCTTGTTGCGGCAACCCCGGCTCTCAAGGCTTTCTTTGATGGAGAGACCAGTGTGATGGTGATGGTCGAAGATTCCGCGCTGCGGCTCAATCGCCTCAACCTGTTGGCTGTCCTGCGCAATCAGGCCTCGGTGTTGGCCGAATTTGAATCGATTCAAAAGGCAGAGGCCTAAACCCCAGAACACCATTGACATCAAGGGATCCTGGCTAAGCTAGGGCCTACAAACTGGGCATACATTGGCGAACTATCTGACCCGAAGGAAGGGCAGAGACGGCTACTACTTCCAGCGCCGGGTACCGCCTGCACTGGTCGAGGCCATTGGCTGTGCCATGTGGAGACGCAAGGCCGGCACCACGCTTGCTGAGGCGAAGAGGAACGCCACCATCTTCATCACCGAGACAGACCAGCTGATCCAAGCTGCCAAGGGAGCAAGCCAGACCCAAGAGCAGAAGCTTCTGTCCCTACTACCAAACCGTGAGGAGATCCCAGACGAGATCGATGCTCATGACCTGGTCCAAGGGGTAAGCAAGGAGCCCGTCTACTTAAACAACAAGGGAACAGTCAATCCTGAATACGAACGACTGCACCAACTAGCCACAGGCGTGCTGAAGGGCACAGCAAGACAGGTCCACTCAGCAGATGACCTACTCAAACGAGCAACCCTTCTAAAGGATCCAGCACCTGGCACTGTCTTCGAGTGGACCCGCTACATCACCAAGTTGATGGAGCACAGCGGCAGACAACACATCGAGCAAGTCACCAGGGAAGACGCACTCTCATGGCGTGCTGATGAGCTGAGCAGATGTCAGGCATCAACGGTGAAGAACCGGCTACGGCTGCTCAATGGATTGTTTGGTGTTGCTGCTGAAGAGGGGTGGGTGCAGTCGAACCCCTTTAGTGATCTGACCAAGCGCATCAAGTCGAAGGCCAAGGTCAAGGGAGTTGTGCTTCTGGACGAAGCCGACAAAAACTGGGAGAAACTCCCGCAACCTCACCACCTGCTTTGGCATCTCCTTCGTTGGTCAGGTGCTCACGCTTCAGAGGTGGGTGGCTTGAGGTGGGAGGACATCGACATGCATGAAGAGCTGATCCACTTCAAGAGCCACGAAACCCGGCCACTGAAGAACGCCTTCAGACGTAGAACCATTCCCATCCACACCAGGCTCCTGCCGATCCTTAAGCAAGAGCACCTCGACGAACGATGCGAAGGGTTGATCTTCCCGTGGGCGTACAACGAGGCCAGAGGGAGATGGTGTGAGGGTCTGCACTGGCAGCGCTATCTGGGCATTAGTCCCAAGGCCACCAGGGATTGGGCAGCTACTTGCCTCAGGTCAAAGGACATCAATGAGATGGTGATCGGCCGACTGTTTGGCCACAGCCCCAAGACCGTCACCGGAAGGTATGGGTCAGCTGATCTCTCGACGATGCGAACTGCACTGGAACAGCTGACCTGACTGAGGTCTCGGTGACTTACATCACAGACCCTCCGTATTTGCAGGGATAAATTCCGCCACCCGCTCTGACTGGTCATGAGCTACTGGGATCAGAACTTCAGGAGGAATCTCAAGCTCATCACCGTGGATGAGATCCCACCAGCTCAGCAGATTCAGGTGTCCAAGTGGCTCCAAGTCAGATGCAATCACCTACTTGGCAACTCCAATGACCTTGAGGCTGAATGCCTGGTCCAGGAGTTTGATGACTACGAAGAGGCTTGAAAGTGGACTGCACCAACGATAGCTGGAGTGTAAAAGTAAGGCGTTGCGCTTGTCTACTAATAACGGAAATGTTTATTGATTTCAAAGTCGTTTGGTACTGGTTTCCACTCGGCCCAATACTCAGAATTTTCCCTGAACGAGTCTGAAATCCCAGTCTGTGAACGGTGCTCGCATTTTTACTAGCTCCTGGTACTCATCACTTTCATAGAAATTGATTCCGTCTTGGGTGGATGCATTTGGGCATCTTGTGATGACAGTTAAGGGACCTCCGTCACCCTCCATCAGCAAAGTGTCGAGATCACGTACAACGTATTCGCACCCCCACTTTTCAATGAGGGCGTCCACTTTCTCCACATACCCCTTCATTGCAGGAGACGGGGTCGTGGTGCCCGTTACAACAGCCATCCCATAGGACTGTTGTGGCTTTGGCAGCAGCGATCCAACAATTAAGCCAAGGGACCCTGCAGCGATGCCAATAGCAGCAGTCAGATTAATTTTCACACTGGGTAAGGCATTGGTTTAGTTGTACAAGCCTGCTCTTGCTTTTTCAAGCCATCAGCCAACATCCAAGACTTACTTGCCCTCAGCCAGCTTCAGGAGCCCACCCCACTTCCTTCTGCCAGGTGGGCGCTGCTCCCTCGTGGATCACCACTCGGTCACTGGATAAGAGTGGAGCCCGTTAGCTCTTTTGATTGGTGAACGTGGGATTGGCTCCCTGTCGATAGAGATAAACCCTTTAGCTCTTTTGCTTGGAACACGTGGGAATGGCTCCCTGTCGATAGAACTAAATCCTTTGGTTCTTCTGCTTGGAAGACGTGGTTCATACGTGTGCTGATTTTTGGCCTTGGGAAGAAAAGTTCCTACATCAGGCTTAGAAATGTATCCCTTGCTTGAAGAGGGTCTCAATTCGTTAATCTTCACACCACGGGGGAGTGGCTTAAAAACAGCATTAAAGCCAGGATCGGGCTCATTACTAAATCCCTTGGTTGAAGAGGGTCTCAATTGTTTACTATTTACACCAATGGGGAGTGGCCCAAAAAATTTATTAAAGCCAGGATCGGGCTCGCCAGTAAATCCAACAGGATTCGCTCCTGCGACTGCAGGGAATGTGCCGACAAGCATTGATGTTGAGGCAATGGCAATCAAAGTCTTGATGGTTCGGGTCATGAGCATTAAGAAAGCAATTGGTGGCAGAGGTGGCCTCTCTGCTGCACACACCATCCCCGGATTCAATTACTGAACCGTTGACGAAGCTCACAAGGGACTGTGATCTTGCTCACCTCGCCTCAGGAGCCCAGCCCACTTCCTTCTGCCAGGTGGGTGCCCAGAGCTTGCACCGCTTCTTTAGGTGCCGCCCCTGTTGGAGCTGCTATCAAATTGACGTACTGGGCTCTATGCCGATGCGACTTGCTGCGCTTCTTTCGCTGCTGTTGTTGAGCCCAGGAGTTGTGTATGCCCATGACTCCCACAAAGCACGTGCCTCAGATAAGTCAAAAGAGGTCGCGACTGCCAAGGTAATGCGCCGTGTACCCAGAGGAGCGACGGTGACTGACACCTCCTGCAAGAAGCTCAACTACGTGTTCCAAACACGCTGGCGGTGCACGACCGCGTATGGCCATTAGCCAGCTTCAGGAGCCCACCCCACTTCCTTCTGCCAAGTCGGCGCCCAGAGCTTGCAGCGATTCTCGCCATGCCAGCACAACTGGCACACCACCGATGAGTCTCAGTTTTTGGACTTGGGCTGGGTTCGGCCTTGGACGCAAATCAGCCTTCAGTCTCAAGTGATGAGGCAGCTGAAACACAACCACGACTGGGGCAACTGTCACTCAACCCTCCTGCGTACCTGCATCAGGAGCAATGACGCGATCACTGGACTGGACCGGCGCCACATCAACGGTCTGACCCTTGGGCTGCTCCTGACTCCAGCGCTCTGAGAACGACGCACCATCAGTTGGAGCGGCTAGCTGAACAAAGGTTGCAGCCTGCGTCACTTCCGGCGCCCGGTCCTTCATGCCAGCGAACTCAGCAAACCGGATCAGACCCCTGCCGGCCTCACCAACCATGCGCGGATCAACGCCTTTGGTGTGCCGCATCTCAATGCCATTCGGTCCATTGATCGTGAGCAGCCGTCCCTTCGATCCAGTCGCCGCAGAATCCAACTGCACTGGTGGGGCACCATTGCAGCTCTGCTGGCAGCGGGTGGTTGAGGGGCCGTGAGGCGCCCCAGCGCATCACCCCCAACGGTGTCGCCTGCTGCAACGCCGCTGAAACAACCGGCAGGCTGAAGGTTTGGGGGTCAGCATCCTCAAATGCCTTCAAGCAAACTCACTGAAAAGGTTGAATGAGGGAGACGTAAAGGTTTGCAATTCTGTTGGTAATCCTCTGAGTTGTAGTACGAACTAGCGGCGTCCAACGACGGAAATTCCAGGACAGCCCAGACAGGAAATCCATCGCCCTCGCGGCAATCTGCGTCAGTTGTGAACGCAATCACACGTCCACCAAACTGTTCGATGACAGCTGGCGTCCGTTCGTAATACGCCTGCATTCCTTCTGGGTTCCGCACGACACCCTGGGCCACTATTAAACCTTTGGACATCAGCCAATAAAAATTCACATTTACCATGCTCTGGAGCTACGGCAGCAAGCACGTCCTAGAAAAGTTGGAAAAGAGTTCTCGTAAGAATCATTGCGCCCTTCAAGAGCTGTCTTCATTCGGTAGAAGAAATTGGTGGCCTGCCCGGCCGGTTCCTGGATGCCGGTATCGACATCAGCTACTTGGAACGATATTGCTGACTGACTAGTGGCTGTTTTTAAGCAGCTTCATCTCGCCATAGAAGAGAGCCATAGCCCCAACAATGGTCAAACAAAGGGTGGTGGTGAGAATCATTTCGTTCAGCATCCTTCCTCCTTGTATCTGACTTAGGTCTAAGACAAAAACCAGCTTTTGTAGCTCTTGTTACAGGCCCAAACAGGGTGAAAACCGGCCATCAGCGAAGGGATGGGTATTGCTGCCCTCCTGGGCGGGGAAACGTCAGCCGATAGACAGGTTCATCTGCGCATGAGCTGGGTGTGATGACCCGGCTTATTTGTGGCTATCGAACGGGCGGCCGACACCGAACCCAACCGGTCTTCATCCAACGAGAGAAATTCAGCAACAGCAATAGTCAGCAATTGGTGCCAGATCACACTTCAATTGCCTGCGAACCAAGGCCAGGGTTATGTCAGTTCTCTGAACTGATCAAATGGATCCCAAAAGCAAGAGCTGCCAAGACCTAAATAACCAATTGGCTATCTACCAAGCATTCCGCAACGCTCATGGAGTCGCTGCGGTCTTACGACAGATGGCGAATGAACACTGCCCGATTCAGAAGGTGGTTATTCGCTAATCAGCGCACGGGCGGACGGCATCGTCACCAGCCTGTTCTGAGCATCTTGTCCCACGCCTCGATTGTGGGTCTGGGGCACCTGTGGACGACACCCGAGCAGGCAGTAGTTCACTCAGTTGATGCGGAGTGCTGCAAGCGACAACGAAGGCTGAGTTCTCAACCCAGGATGTGGCGAAAGGCAACTTCTCCATGGCATCCAAGTTCTTCCACGTTCATCACGAGTTCCGCGCAGGCAAAGCTCAGCAGTGGTGGGAGACGGCCCAAGCAGCCATGGCTCCAGGTGGTGGCTGGGATGAGGCAGTAGCCAAAAACCTAGAAGCGGGGTTCTACAACCATTCGTTCTGTCCTATCGGCCCTGAAGGCCCTGCCTTCTGCATTTGGGAAGTCCGCGAAGGAATCACAGCGGAGGAGTTTCAGGAATTTATCGATGGCCCTAATGGCGTGAACTTTGGATTGGGGGCGTGGATGAACATCTGCAGGGAGATCAACGTTGAGATGGCAGGGAATCCCCCTTACCCCAGGAAGTTCTGAATCACCGAACTGGTGGTCTGCACCGCACCCATCCCCTTCGCTGCATCATTCCCCAAGCCTCAATGGCGTTATGGCGAAGCATTCGCCTGCGGGTCTGCGGCACTGGTGGGCGAGGTGGCACCCAGCTGTAGGTGCGCACCGCAACCCACTGCGCATGGACCGTTGCTGAGTCGGGTTTGAACTGACAAAGCAACTGCTGTTCAGGACTCACCAGCCAACCCTCACCACCCGTTTTTTCCGGCGGAGGGTTGGTAGCGCGGTCCTTGTTCGCCATGGGGTGGAGTCTGGCCAGCACCGTCGCCAAACTGAAGCCTTGCCATCAAATGCCCATGCCGGGAACCGCCACGACCAACGTCGAGATGACGTGTCTGCAGGGTCTGGCGGATTTGGAAAGGCTGGAGGGCCTATAGCTTGATGGCCTGGCCACCGGTGATCCCGAAGTGGCGGCCACCACGGTGCGCCTGCTGCTGGCCCACCTGAGGTTGTATTGCCGAGATCCGCTACACTGTATGAAACATTGACATCCAAGAAAATGATCCCAAAATGGTCTTGGACGACTTTTTGAAGTATTTTTCCAGATGGTCCAGAAATGGTCGAAAAATGATCCGAAAATGGTCCCAGGGGAACCGCCTACATTACGCAATGGTCAAAAAATGTTTGAAAAATGGTACCAGGGAGACCTAAGAGCATTTTTGGAGCATTTTTCAACCATTTCCGGACCATTTTCCTTCAAATAGAGGGGGCGGCCTTCGGCCGCCCCACCCAAAGGGGGCGGCAGACTTCGGCCGCCGCCCCCTTTGGGTTCTCTATT
>ENA-OSEY01000747-OSEY01000747.1-marine-metagenome-genome-assembly--contig:-NODE-747-length-23078-cov-3.151167_pt1 | contig 23078 bp, 23 predicted proteins | sample MGYA00248465_ERZ534230 | MGnify/ENA primary metagenome ERZ534230 (study PRJEB26409, sample SAMN06344110) | marine metagenome | isolation source: Sea water from surface | place: Atlantic Ocean:Southern...
TTGATTAATCATGAGACGATAATTTATAAAAATTTATCTAAATAAAGAGTAATATTAAGAAGTATTTTAAAATGGATCCAGATATAAAAATAGGAATAATACAGTTAACTTCAAATGATAATTTACAAGATAACTGTAATCAATTGGATTATTATTTCAAACAATGCTTAAAAGATGGTGCTAATTTTATTTTAAGCCCTGAAGTTTCAAATTTCATCTCCACAAATAGCGAACTTAAAAAAAAATCTATAAAATTTGAGAAAGAAGACCCTATTATCAATAAAGTGAAAAATTCCTGTAGTAAATTTAAAGTTTGGTCATTAATTGGATCAGTCGTACTAAAAATAAAAAAATTTGGACAAGAAAAATTTGTTAATAGATCTATTCTAGTAAATCCAAATGGTAAAATTATAGCAAGATATGACAAAATTCATATGTTTGATGTAATTATCGATAGTAAAGAAACTTATAGAGAATCAAAAAAATTTATACCTGGTAGAAATACGGTACTGGCAAAAACACCATTTGCTAATATTGGTCTTACTATATGTTATGATATAAGATTTCCATACTTATTTAGTAAACTCAAAGAAAGTGGTGCTGATATAATTTGTATTCCATCTGCTTTTACTACGAAAACTGGACAGGATCACTGGGAGACTTTAGTAAAAGCACGTGCTATAGAAAATAAGATTTATATTCTTGCTCCAGCTCAATGTGGGCAAAATACTTCCACAAGAAAAACTTGGGGCCACTCATTAATTATAAATCCTAATGGAAAAATACTTTGTGATTTAGGGAATAATCCAGGCTATCGTGTACTAAGATTAAAAAATGATTAAATGTTGCAAATTTTCAAAGATATTATAGCCTATGATATAAGTAATGATTTCAAATTATATAAATGAAAAAAATATCAAATAATTTGGCTCCTCTGATCTTATTTTCTGAAATCTCAACTATTGATCAATTAATAAGAGCTCAAATTTCAAAAATCTTGCCTGATAATATGGCTATTTCTCATTTATCAGTATTAAACCATTTATCTTCTATACAAAATGAAAAGACCCCCATGCAATTAGCTAAAAGTTTTCATGTGACAAAGGGCGCTATGACAAATACACTTTCAAAATTAGAAGCATCTGGGTATATCAATATAAGACCAGATTGGAATGATGCTAGAAAAAAACAAGTTAAAATTAGTAAAGCTGGAGCAGAAGCTCAACGCGAGGCTATAAAATCCATTACACCAATTTTGGATAAAGTAATTAGTAAACTTGGTAAAGAAAAAGCAGATTTAGCTTTACCAATTATTAGAGAGCTTAGGAATATTTTAATAAACTAAATGATTGAGAAAACAAAAAAAATACTGATAATTGGAAGTGCTCCAGATTCTGTAAATGCAACTAAATGGAAAAATATTTCATTTGATAATATTGTAGCTATAAATAACGCTTGGAAAGTAAGAAAAGATTGGACTAATTGTATTTATCCAGAAGATTTTCCAGAACATAAAAGACCAAAATCTAGCAAAACACAAACTCTGCATTCTTCGGAAGAATATGTTAAAGCACAAAATCACTTTGGTGGTTTTGTATATGCTGGAGGTACTATGGCTTTTACGGCCGGATATTGGGTTCTATATAAGTTTAAACCTCAAATAATATGTTATACTGGCTGTGATATGGTTTACACAGGAGAAAAAACTCACTTTTATGGAAAAGGCAAAGCAGACCCTCTTAGGAAAGATAAAACATTAAATAATTTATTAGCAAAATCTGCAAGGTTGGAAGCAATTGCATTTTTAAATAAATGTAAAATCCTTAACTTATCAAATATATTGGAAAGCAATCTTACTTTTCCCAAAGTAAATGTTAATGACTTAGACAATGCAGTTAAAATCCACTCCAACAAGTTTAAGGAGGAAAAAATTAATTTGGCATTACAAAAAGAAAAAAAAACTGGTTATTTTATACCAGATGGAAAATACTGGAAACAAATGGATAAATTTGACCAAAAAGAAATTAAATTAATTGATGAATTATGGTTATCTTCTATTCAGAAAGAAATTTAAATTAATTTTTTATAGAAGAGATAACGAAATTCACAGAAAGATCATGATGAGATAAATTCCAATTCCACTTAAAAAAATTAAAAACAAAACCTCTTTTGTCAATTACTTTTAAATCGGATTGTTCAATGTAATTACATAATTCTTCAGGTTTAATAAACTTATTCCATTCATGAGTTTTTTTTGGAAGCCATTTCATTATATATTCAGCTCCAATAATTGCCCACAAATAGCTTTTATAATTTCTGTTTATTGTAGAACAAATCATTAAACCATCTTTCTTTATAAGGCTAGAGCAGGTTAGAAGATAACTTTTTGGTTCTGGAACGTGTTCGACCACTTCCATATTTAAAACTACATCAAAAATCTCTTTTTTAGCTAAAAGTTTTTCAGCTGTAGAGATTCTATAATCTATTTTTAAACCAGACTTTTCTGAATGTAACTTTGCAACTTTAATATTTTTTTCTACTGGATCCACACCAACTACAGATGCACCTAACCGAGCCATAGGTTCTGTTAATAAACCACCACCACAACCAATATCTAAAATCCTTAATTTTTTAAAAGGCTCTAGACTATCATAGTCACAATTAAAATGTATTTTAATTTGATCTACAATATATTCTAGACGACAGGGGTTGAGCATATGCAGTGGTTTAAATTTTCCATTAGGATTCCACCATTCAGTGGCCATAGATTCAAATTTAGAAATTTCGTCCTTGTCTACTTCAGCATTTTTTTTCATAGTATATTCCTAGAACTTTATTGATATTTAATATTTTAAAACAATTCATCAACCATGGCTTTATATAAAAATGAAAAAAAAATAGAAAAAACTTACTATTTATTTCCAAATATTCAACCTTACTCAAATAGTTACATTAAAACGGATGACGGTAACAAAGTTTATTTCGAGGAGTGTGGAAACCCAGATGGATTACCAGTTTTAGTTATACACGGTGGTCCTGGAGCAGGATGTAATCCAAACATGCGGAGATATTTTGATCCAAAGTTCTATAGAATTATATTATTTGATCAAAGAGGGTGTGGTAGAAGCCTTCCACATAATTCAATCATAAATAATACTACTTGGCACTTAATTGATGATATCGAAAAAATTAGAAAAAAGCTTAGACTTAATAAATTTCTGATTTTTGGTGGGAGTTGGGGATCAACACTAGGATTAATATACTCTATAAATTTTCCCCAAAATGTAATTGGAATGATTTTACGAGGCATATTTTTGATGACTAGGAAAGAGTTGAATTGGTTTTATAAAGATGGAGGGGCTAGCTTATTCTGGCCTGAAAAATGGAAAGAATTTGTTGAAACAATACCCCAAAATGAACAAAGTAATATAATTAAAGCATATAACAAAAGACTATTTCACAAATCAAAAGAAATAAGAGAAAAATTTTCAATTTATTGGTTAAAGTGGGAAAACTCTCTCGCTTCAATGCAGAAGTCTATAAATAATTATACTCCACCGATAAATTATGCTTTAGCTTTTTCAAGAATTGAAAATCATTATTTTTACAATAAAGGTTTTTTGGGAAATGATAATTATATATTAAGTAATGCTAAAAAAATTGATAAAATTCCTGGAATAATAATCCAAGGAAGGTATGATATGGTTTGTCCTCCAAACTCTGCAAATAAACTGAAAAATGTTTGGCCAAAATCAGAATTAAAAATCATAGATTTTTCTGGTCACGCAATGTCTGAACCGGAAATTTCAAGAGAGCTAATTAAAGCAACAGAAAAATTTAAAAACTATAGTTGAGCTGCTAACCTACATCCCTGATCTATTGCACTTTTAGCATCTAATTCATTTGCTTTTTTTGCACCACCAATTATATGAAAATTTGTCTTCCTAGTAGACATAGCTTCAGCCAAGGATATTTCAGAAGTCTGTCCTGCACAAATTATTATTGAATCAACTTTTAACATTTGAATATCTCTTTTTTCTTCTCCAAATGAAATTAGCAAACCTTCAGGAGTAATCTTTTCATAATTTACACCTGCTAGCATTTTAACTTTCTTTTTTTCTAAAGATTTTCTGTGTATCCATCCGGTAGTTTTACCCAATCTTTTCCCTACTTTTTCGTTTTTTCTTTGAAGTAAAAAGATTTCTTTCAAGGAATCCTCGCTTCTTATTTCATTTTTTTGTAGAACTCCTCCTCTTTCAATTGCAGGATCTGTTACACCCCATTTTTCCATCCACTTATTTATATCTAATGTGGGACTAATACCTGAACTAGAAATATACTCTGCTACATCAAACCCAATACCTCCCGCTCCAATAATGGCAATCCTATTTCCTAATTTAACTCCATCATTGAAAACTTCTTGATAGTCATATACAAAATTAACTTTATCCTGCCCCTCAATATCTATTTTCCTTGGTACTACTCCTGTTGAAATAATTATTTCATCAAAATTTATAAGATCAGTTGTTTTTACTTTATGATCTGTTATTAGATCAATCTTGAGCCTTTTAATTTCATTTTTATAATAATTGAGAAGACCATAAAATTCCTCTTTACCAGGAATCATTTTAGCAAAATTTAGTTGCCCACCTATTTCATTGCTTTCTTCAAATAGTGATACCACATGTCCTCGTTGAGCTGCTGTTATTGAAAAAGAAATTCCAGCAGGACCGGCACCAACTACTGCAATTCTCTTTGATGTAAGAACCTTATTATAATTTAGTTCAGTTTCTCTGCATGCCCTAGGATTTACTAAACAACTAGTTAGCTTCATTGAGAAAGTATGATCTAAACATGCCTGATTACAGGCTATACAAGGTACAATTTCATTTGATTTATTTTCAAAAGCTTTTTTCACAAATTCTGAATCAGCCAAAAATGGTCGGGCCAGAGACACTAAATCCGCACATTTATCAGATATAACATCATCGGCAACTTCAGGTGAATTTATTCTGTTAGATGCAATAATTGGGATGCTAACATTTCCATATAATTTTTTTGTAATCCATGAAAATGCCCTTTTTGGTACAGAAGTAGCAATTGTTGGTATTCTAGCTTCATGCCATCCTATTCCAGAGTTAAGAATATTTACGCCAGCTTTTTCAATCTCTTTTGCAAGAATAAGTACTTCTTCCCAAGAGGAACCATTTGGAATTAAATCAATTATAGATAGCCTATAAATAATTAAGAAATTTTTTCCAACTTTTTCTCTGATTCTTTTTACTATTTCTAAAGGAAAACGAATTCTATTTTCATAGTCTCCCCCCCAATTATCTTTTCTTTTATTAGTGTGACTAACTAAAAATTGATTTATAAGATATCCCTCCGAACCCATAATCTCAACACCATCATATCCTGCACATTTTGCCAAAAATGCAGATTGAGCAATATCTGAAATCTGTTTTTCAATTCCTTCTTCATCTAATTCCTTAGGTGTAAAAGGTGAAATGGGTGCTTTTATTGGACTTGGAGCTACAGCTTTGTCATTATAAGCATATCGACCAGCATGCAAAATTTGCATTACAATTTTTCCACCTTCATCATGAACAGCTTTTGTAGAAATCATATGATTTTTTACATCTTCATCAGTCATCATCATTGCAGCGCCAGGCAATACTGATCCTTCTCTATTAGGACCAATACCGCCAGTGATTATTAGTGCAACTTGGCCCCTTGCCCTTGATGCATAAAATTCTGAAATACGCTTCCAATCACCTATTTCTTCCAAACCAGTATGCATTGATCCCATTATAATTCTATTTTTTAATTCTATAAATCCCAGATCAAGTTTTTTAAAAATATTTGGATATTTATTCATAATAATTTGCTTAATTTAGTGTTTAAACCTAAAACTTTTTTAAGTACTTTTATTTATTTCAATCGAATTAACTACAGACTTTAATTTTTCCTCAAGTTGTCTGTAAGAAGAGTAATTACTATTTTTTTTAGAAAAACCATATGCACTTGCTGAAATTAAAATATTATCATAAAGACTTAATGCTTTCCAAAACTTACTTCCCGTATTAAGAGAATCGTTCATTTTTTTTGTAGACATTGACATGTAAAGAGTATTTCCCTTTTGATAAGATTTGATAATTTTTTGACCATTCATATTAAATATTTTATTTAATTTGACATCATTACTTTTTATAAGATCTGAAATTTTTGAATACGAATTCAATACAGATTCCTGTTGAAATCTTACAGTAATTATAGATGATATGGGCCTTCTGATTAATTGATTTGAATTTGGGTTTGTGATACATTCTGTGAGAATTAATACCAAGCTATTATTTTTTTCTTGGGTTAAATCACTATTAAGACAAAATTCTTTAGTTGATTTTATAGTTATTTGATAATCATCTAAACTATAATTGGCAGATTTTTGAATATCACTTACTTGATTATTAACACAAGACATTAATAAAAGGCTGATAGGAAGAAAGTTTTTTATAATTTTCAATAGCATGATATGTTTGTAAAAACTTTTACACCCTTTTTTTTATTTTTCAGTTGGTATATAAACTTTATGTTGAATATATGTCTAATTAATTATTATTTGTACATTTTATAAATGTATATATGTTTTTGAATTATTCTATAAATTTATAAAAAAATATTTTTGAAGGAAAAAAATGAATTGGATCTCAAACTACGTTCGACCTAAAATTAACGCTATTTTTTCTAAAAAAGATACGCCAGAAAATCTTTGGCAGAAATGTCCAAATTGTGGAATGATGCTTTTCCATAGGGAAGTAAAAGATGCTTTGTGTGTATGTAATGGATGTGGACACCATATGCTTATTCCTCCTAAAGAAAGGTTATTAAACCTCTTTGATGGTGGTATTTACTCAAGAATTGATTATGAGGATGTTATCGAGGATCCTTTAAATTTTAAAGATACAAAAAAATATACGGATAGAATGAGAGAAACAAGAAAGAAGACTGGTGAAAAAGACGCCATGCTACTGACTGTTGGAGATATAGGTAGATTAAAAGTAACTGTAGCCGTTCAAAATTTTTTATTTATGGGTGGATCAATGGGCATGTCAGTAGGTAATAGTATAATTGCAGGAGTAAATAATTGTATAAAATTTAAAACACCTTTTGTAATGTTTGCAGCAGCTGGTGGAGCTAGAATGCAAGAAAGTATTCTTTCACTTATGCAAATGCCAAGGTCCACTGTTGCTATTCAATCATTAAGAGAAGCAAAATTACCCTATATTGTAGTCTTAACAAATCCCACTACTGGAGGTGTTACTGCCTCCTATGCAATGCTAGGAGATATAACAATTGCAGAACCAAACGCACTTATATGTTTTGCTGGTCCCAGAGTAATAGAACAAACAATTGGCGAAAAATTACCTGATGGTTTTCAGAAATCCGAATATTTACTTGATCATGGTATGATTGATATGGTTACTAGTAGGGACAAAATAAGGGATGAACTTATACTTTTATTACATATACTTATGAAAAAACCTCGTGCTATCAGAGGTGATATTAAAAAAGATATAGACGAAATCAATTCTTGATTTATATACTTTTTAAATAAAAAAGGAATTTTATGCACTGTCAAATTTAGTTAATGTAAAAGAAAAAAACTATTGTAAAAAAATCTTAAATAATTTCCCAAAAAGATTGGGTTTAAATAAATTAAGAATTTCAAAGCTTTTAAAAAAAATTGGCAATCCTCATGAATCCTTACCTCCGGTAATTCATATTGCGGGGACAAACGGAAAAGGTTCTACAGTAGCATTTATAAAAGCAGGACTAGAATCCAGAGGTGATAAAGTACACGTGTTTACTTCACCACATTTAGTAGACATCACAGAAAGAATTTTAATAGCTGGAAAAAAAATTGACTTAAAACACTTTAATGTCTTATTAGAGAAATGTGTAAAAGCCAATGGTAACAATGACCTGAGTTTTTTTGAACTAATCACAGCAGTTGCTTTCTTAGCATTCTCAAGAGAAAAGGCTCATTGGACAATTTTAGAAGTTGGCTTGGGAGGTAGATTGGATTCTACCAATGTTATTAAAAGTCCTTTATTAAGCATTATAACTCCAATTTCTATGGATCATCAGGAATTTTTAGGTAATAACATAAAAAAAATTGCCTTTGAAAAAAGTGGTATCATTAAAGAGAATTCAAAAGTGATTATTTCAAAACAAAAAAATGCTGCCCTAAAAGTTATAAAAAATGAAGCAAATAAGGTTGATTGTAAAACATATATATATGGAAATGATTTTAAGGCAAAATACTGTAAAAATTCTTTTTTATTTATAACAAAAAGAAAAAAAATAAAACTTCCAATCCCATTGCTTAATGGAATCCATCAAATAGAAAATGCCTCAGTTTCAATTGCTGCACTTATAGAATTAAAATGTAGAAAAAAAAACCTAGTTGATGCGTTAACCAAGGTTTCTTGGCAAGGAAGATTACAGAAAATAGAAAAAGGTAAATTAATACCTAAAAATTCAGAACCAAATGGAGAAGTATTTTTAGATGGTGGTCATAATAAATCAGCAGGAATAGCATTATCAAAATGGGTGAAAAATTTCGAAAAGATTAAATTTTATATCATACTAGGAATGATGAACAACAAGGACGTTGAAGGATTTCTTAAGCCAATAAAACCGTATATTCACAAATTAATTGCAATTAAAATACCTCAACAAAAAAACTCATACGAAGCCAAAGATATTTTTGAGAAATCTAAGTCTCTTGATATTAATTCTCAAGTCACTGAAAGTCTGGAAAAGGCATTACAAATTGTATACAATGAAAAAACATACATTCCAAAAATAATACTGATTACGGGATCACTTTATTTAGTAGGTTCATTTCTGGAAAAAAATAAATAAATTAATAATTATCATTTATTTTCTTCAATCCAACTTTGCAAAGAAGCTTTCGGAGAAGCGCCAACTTTAGAAGACACCATTTCACCATTTTTGAATAGAAATAATGCAGGTATCCCACGAACGCCAAATTTACTAGGTGATACTGGATTTTCATCGACATTTACCTTGGCTATTGTAATTTCACCTTCATACTCGGATGCTAATTCTTCCAGGGCAGGAGCTATTTGTTTGCAAGGTCCACACCACTCAGCCCAAAAATCAACCACAACTGGTAGTTTTGATCCAATCACTTTGTCATCAAAATTTTCATCTGTTACTTGTGTAATTGCCATAATATTATCCTGGGTTAAATTGTAATATAGTACTTAAATAAGGTTATTTAAATTCATTTTCAATATTTTCTAAAAGATCTTTTATTTTATATAAAAATTTTAAATCTTCTACCTTTCCTTCATCTTCAAGTTTGGCTCCAAGATTTTCTATTTCCATAAATGCTCTATTAATATTATTCCATGGTGATTTAACTGTATCGGTATCAGGATAAAAAACTCTATCTGCTAATTTTTTTTTTATTCTCGCCTTTTCATCTTTTTCTAAAATGTTTTGATTTTCTTCAAATAATAATATTTTTGAAAATTCACTATAAATTTTTCCTCTCTGCATTGAATTAAAGTCTTGAGTTGCGAGATCAATAAATTTTTTTGAAATTTCAAGCTTTTTTTCCCAACTTTCTTCATGGAATTCTTGCATTAACAATTTTTGAGATTTATTAGCGAATCCATATGCATATATAGATTCTTCAGGCTCTTTATCCAGTTGATCTATTTTATATTCTTTTTGATCATCCATAATAAATCTCTTTAGTTTAGATAATATTTCATTATTCTCACTAAGAAATTTAGCTCTCCTTTTTAATTCGTCAAAACCAATAGTCTCATATCCAATAACTGCATTTGCAAATTCACCTTTCATAAGAATTGGATGCTTATTCTTGGTAACAGTTCTCAATATTTTAGGAGTAGTATTATTTATAATTTCTTTAAATTCATTATCTCCTAATCTCATAAATTGTTTAGGGTCATTCCTTAAATCAAAAGCTTTTATATTACCATTTGTATCTTCGCAGATATAAGAAACTACATAGAAACGCGTCAATCCAAAATAAAACTCTGCTGAAATTACAAATTCTTCCTCTTTGATAAAATCATGAGCTTCAATTTTACTCATAGTTTTTAAACCTGACTCCCATAAAATAGGCGCTTTATTTTTAATTATTTTGGCTATGCCTATAGTTGCTCTGGTATCATCTAGTGCATCATGAAATGTTAAATTATTTCCTTGATCAGATATAATATTATCACTGGCAAGTTGTTCTAATTTAAAGATTTCCTTACCTTTTTCATTAAAAGAAGTTTTTAAAGTACCAGGGTAGAAATAATTTGCAGACCTTGCCAAGTTTATAATATCTCCTCTCTTATTTGACACACCATAATTAGTTGAACTTGTTAAAAAAGGTGGAAAAAGATTTTTATAAAATGTTCTTCTTAAAAATTCTTCATCAAAATTTATTGAATTATATCCAAAAAATGCTATTGGACCGTATTCTTCAATCCATTGATTAAATTTTTTCCACATCAACTTCACCAAATTATAATGTGACAAATTTGTGTGCTCTCCTGGAATTCTTTTATTTACTAATAAAGCTGCAGGCTCAGGGACTATACCTGGTTTTAATATGCAGGAACATTCAAAGTTATCTATTTCTTCTAATGTTTCATTTGTTATTACTGCTCCTACTTGAATAATTTGATCCCAATTATAATTCCGTCCCGTAGTTTCAAAATCATAAAATATAAATCTCAACTCAACACTCCAAATCATTATTTAATTCTTTAAGAAAAGAACGGATATCTTTTCTATTGATACCAACTAAACTTATTTTCAAGTTTCTTTCGTCATAATTTTTATGACAGTCTTTAAGTTCAATTTGTATAAATGTGTCTGGTATTTTTTCACCAAGTCTTTCAGGCCACTCAACTATTGTAAGAAAATTTTCATAAATATTATTCAAACCTATTTCTTCTAGTTCACTCGAAAATGAAATTCTATATAAATCAACATGACATACTTTTGGTTTAATATTGTCATAGGTTTGAACTAGGCTAAATGTCGGTGAAGGAATATCCTCATAAACTTTTGAAATGTTTAAATACTCTCTTATTATACAACGTGCAAAAAAAGATTTACCAGCTCCAATTGATCCTTTTAAGAATAAAATATCTCCTATTTCTAAAATTTTAGATAATCTTTTTGCAATTAAAGATATATCTTTGAAACTTTGACTGTTTATTAATAATTCCTCCTTAATTAGCTTCATTTTTTCCATTCTTATCTTTTAAATTTTTACCACCAGGATTTACTTCAATTTTTTCTCTTTCAAACATTATTCGTACGATAGCACCTTTTTCATTTTTCCTATTTTTTTCATTACTAAAAGTTACAGTTGCATCAAGATTCTCGAGTAGTGTTTTTGCTATAAAAAGACCTAATCCCATACCTTCATAGTACGGTCTACTATTTTTAAAATTCTTTTTAAAATTACTTTCGTTCAAGAATGGTTCTCCTATTTTTTTTAAGAGATTAGACGGATAACCATTTCCATCGTCTGAAATAAAAATATTTAGATTTTTTATATTATATGTCACATCAATCCATACTTTATTTTTTGAAAATTCAATTGCATTTTGAATAATGTTCCTTAATCCATATATCAATTCTGGTTTTCTAGCTAAAATCGGTTGATTGAATTTTTTAAAATCACCAATATCTCTTCCAAATTTATTATTTAAAGAAAAATGAATTTCTTTTTTTTTTGGATTAAAAATTGGACTACAGACTTCTTGAAGAATTACCATTATTGGCATGTTCCTTAAGAAAATATCATCTTTTCCTTTTCTACCGATATTTCTAAGTATATCTCTGCACCTATCCACCTGAGAACTAATTAAACTAAGATCTGCATGAAGTTCGTTCTTATTATTAAAACCATGTTTTAACTCTGTTGATATTAATTTAATTGTAGCTAATGGTGTGCCCATTTCATGTGCGGCAGCAGCAACTATTGCACCTAATGAAGAAAGTCTTTGCTCCCTTTCTAAAGTCATTTGCATAGCTTGAAGCGCTTGAGACATTGAAAACGTTTCATTTGCCACTCTTCGAGAGTATAGTGCAATAAAAACGATTGCTATTGAAATCGCCACCAAATTCCCAACTAAAAGCAACCTAGGTGGTTCTAATATTTCACCGTCAACGTACATTATTGGATGAAATAAAAAAGATAAAATTATCACAACCAAAATTGCAATTGATCCTAATATAGTTGTAAATCTTAAGTTTAAAACAGTAGCAGATATTATAACTGGACCTAAAATGAAAACAGCAAATGGATTTGTCAATCCACCAGTAAAATATAGCATTAAACCTAATTGTAACAAATCATATAGTAATAAAAGCATGTTTTGAAATTCTGATAATCTTTTAGTTTTTGGGAAATAAAAACTACTTAATAAGTTTAATAATGAAGATACGAGGATTAGCGACAAACAGATCAATATAGAAAAATCAATTTTTAAAATAAAATAGCCAATGACTACAGCAAAAGTTTGACCAATTACTGCCATCCAACGTAAATATGTTAATGTAAATAATCTAACCCATTCCCCTCTATCAGATTTTTTTAGAGTGGCTTCAGTAATGTTATTCATCTATAATTTTACCTTTAAAAACTTTAAATTTGTTTAGCCTTTAATATATCATAAAAAATATAAGTTTCTTATGTCTCTATAATTAATTTTTTGAAAACTTAAAAGATGCTAAAAAAATATAATATAAAAAATTTAAACAACATTCTTATTCTAATAACTATTATATTCATTTTTCTTATGTCTGTTATTTTTGTAAAGTATTTTTATAATAATAAAAAATTTGAATTAGCATCTTGTGGTATAAACACTTCAGTAAAATCGTTTAAAAGTTTTAATAAAGATTTTAATCTAATACATGAAGATGGTTTTTTGATATCAAGGAAACAATTAATTGATCAACCATCACTTATTTATTTTGGATATACTTATTGTCCAGATATTTGTCCTTTTGATTTGATGAGAAACGCACAAGTAGTAGAATTATTGAAAAATGAGAATATAAAAATAAAACCTATATTCATAACACTAGACCCCAAGAGAGATACTCTAGAAACTCTTAAAGAATATACTGATTTTCATCATAGTGATATGATCGGACTTACTGGATCAGAAAATGATATACAAAAAATAAAAGATATTTTTATGGTTTATTCTCAGATGCCTAATGATTTATCCGGTGATTATATTTTAAATCATAGTACTTTTACTTATTTTGTTTTACCAGAAATTGGTCTAACGACCTATTTTACTAGAAAAGATAAAGTAAAAAAAATTTCTGATACTGTAAAATGTATTTTAAAAAATATAAATTCTTAAAAATGATTTTTATGCTTGAAAAATAATTGTTAGTTCATATATCGCAATCATGAACAACATTATTGAATATGATTTAGGTAATGATCCATCTCTTTTAATTTTAGATGATGATGAACCTTTTACAAGAACTCTCGGGCGGGCAATGGAAAGACGTGGTTTTGAAGTTAAAACACTATTGAGTGTTAAAAAAGGTTTTGACTACGTAAGTATATCTCCACCTGCCTATGCAATTATAGATTTAAGATTAGAAGATGGAAACGGTCTCGATATTGTAGAAGCCATAAGACGTAAAAGACCCGAATCTTCAATTGTTGTTTTAACTGGTTATGGGGCAATCGCAACAGCTGTTGCTGCTGTTAAAATTGGAGCAGTTGATTATTTAGCAAAACCTGCTGATGCTAATGATATTGTTGCAGCTTTGTTATCTACAAAAGAAAATAAGCCACCACCTCCAGAAAATCCAATGTCAGCAGATAGGGTTAAATGGGAACATATTCAGCGTGTTTTTGAATTATGCAATAGAAATGTTTCAGAAACTGCAAGAAGATTGAGTATGCACAGAAGAACTTTACAGAGGATACTAGCTAAAAGAAGTCCTAGATAGTTTCTATATATTCTCACCTTTTAACAGTTTTGGTATATCACCACTTAAACCAGATGCTTCCTTCATAAGGTATTTTTTTATGGTATTGGAATTGTTTAGTAGTTTAAAAATTATACCACTACTAAATTTTTTTAAATAGTTTTCATTTGAGAAAAACTTATTTGTAAAATCAGTAAAAAACACAAGGCTCAGGATATCCCAGCTTCTCCATTTAGAATATTTATCCAATACTAAACAACTTCCAATATCTTCTCCTAACCTTCTAGACAAAATCAAAATCTCTGCTAGTGCTGCAACATCCCTCATTCCTAAATTTAACCCTTGACCAGCGATTGGGTGAATTTTATGAGCAGTATCACCTATAATAACAAATTTTTCTTTTACTAAACTTTTTGAAAAGGCTAAAGAAATTGGAAACATGTTTCTTTTACTCTCAAATTCTATCTTTCCTCTCCTGTTCTGTAATGCTGTATTTAGTTCTTTTAAAAATAATAAATCACTTAATTTAAATATTCTATTTGCATCATTGTTTTTCATCGTCCAAACAAAAGAGGATCTATTCCCAGGAAGCGGTAAAATTGCCAATGGACCAGAGGGAAGAAAAATTTGAATTGCTTCACTATCATGTGGGATTTTGTGTTTAAAAATACCCACTATACTAGACTGATTATAATTATTATCAAAATATTTAATTTTTGCCTCTTTTGCAGATGATGATGGGTAACCATCAGATGCAACTACTAAATCAGAATTTATTATTTGGCCATTATCGATTACTAATTTTGCCGAAAAATTATCAATTTTTTTTTCAACAACTTTGCTTGAATATAAATATTCAATATTTGAACATTCATCAATTTTTTCAATTATTGCTTTTTTTAAATATATTTCTTCAACCATGTTGAATATGTGATCACTTTTTTTCAGATCAGTGGTAAATTTTAATTCAAAAGGCTGGATGCTTGATATACTCGACCCCTGTTGTAATAGCATTTTGGTGATAGGTTGAGAGTTTTTTTTAACTATGTCCCAAAGCCCCAAAACACTAAGTAAACGGCAAGATCCCTCATTTAATGCATATGATTTTACGCTTTGAGACTTGAAAAAAAAGTTTTCTTTTTTTTGTCGATCAATAATAGAAACTTTGAATCCATTCAACCCTAAAACAAGAGCCAAAAGACTCCCTATTATACCACCACCTATGATAACAACATTATTTTTCTTTTGTTTCATTTTTAAAAAATAGTAAAATCTTTTCTATAATATAGATAAATATAAATTTATAATTTAATGCAAATTAAAAATGGATCTAATGATGACTAAATATAGCTTTAAAAGTATGACTGAACAAGCAAATGCCATTCAAGAAAATTTAATTTCTCCTGTAAAGCTTTTAGAAGAATTCTTTGAAAAGATATCTGCTGAAAAGAAATCTAGTCAAATTTTTACTGAAGTTTACTTCAATGAGGCCTTAGATGAAGCAAAAAAATCTGAAGTAAGACAAATAAATAATAGAAGAAAAAGTTTTTTTGACGGAATTGTATTAAATTGGAAAGACCTGTTTGATATAAAGAAAAAAAAATGTGAGGGAGGAACTCAATTACTATCTGGTAGAATTTCTGAAATTGATGCTGAAGTTTATAAAAATGCAAAGAATTGTGGAATTATAACAATAGGTAAAACTCATCTAACCGAACTTGCCTTTTCAGGCCTAGGAGTAAATCCAAAAACTGAAACTCCACCGAACGCAGTAAAACAAATTGTAGCACCAGGTGGATCTTCCTCAGGCGCAGCTGTTGCTACCGCATTAAATTTATCATCCGCAGGAATTGGATCAGATACCGGTGGATCTGTGCGAATCCCAGCCGCGTGGAACAATCTTGTTGGTTTTAAACCTACCCATGGGAAATTGAGTTTACATGGAGTACTAAAATTATGTCCGAATTTTGATACTGTTGGACCTATAACAAAAACTGTAGAAGATAGTTTTTATTTGTATAAAATATTAAAAGGGGAGAATTTAGACCCTATTGAAAATGATATATTAAAAAATAAATCTTTCCTTATAGATACTGCATTTTTAACACAAAATGTTTGTGACGAAGTTAACAAAAGTTTTCAGTTATCAATTAAAAGAATAGCAACCTCAGGAGCTAAAATAAAAGAAATTGATTTAGATGAAGTTTCTGAATCAACAGAACTAGCAAAAAAGTTGTTCCCTTATGAAGCATATAATAGTTGGAAAAAAATTATAGAAGCTAATCCCGAAAAAATGCACCCTCCTGTCTTATCAAGGTTTAGAGGTGGCATTAGTATAAGCCATGATGATTACTTAAAGGCTTGGAATGAATTAAAAATTTTAAGAAAAAGTTTTTTACTTAAAATGGATCAATATGATGCAGTAATATCTCCTACCTGTCCAATAACGCCTCCATCAGTTCAAAAATTATTGGAAAATGACGATTTTTTTACAAAATCAAATTTACTTTCGCTGAGAAATACAAGGGTTGCAAATCTTTTAGGTTTAACATCTGTTACTTTACCTACTGAAATAGATAATTGTGGATTAATGCTTTTATCAAAACCAAATGATGAAATTAATTTACTAAAAGCGGCACATTTGATAGAGCTATACTTTAAGAATAATTAATAGAGATTTCTTTTTTATATTTAAAATACTAGACCTTAAAGAAATCTAAGACTATTATAAAGCAAACGGAACAAAGATTCCGAATTTGAGGCAGTAATGTTAATTATAGAGTGGTTTAGATACCTTAAAATTATTTTTTTTAATTCCAAAAATTCTGTTATATGAAACAGATTTTATTATGTTATTGGCTAAATTTTTTATTTACATTGACAATATTTTGAAATTTAAAAAAACAATTTTTCAAGAATAAAAAACAAAAAAAGAGATTTAATATGTCAGTAGCTAATCATGAAAATTCCAGAAGGCCAATATTTTCAAGTTTGTTTTTAAATTTTATAAGGCAACTTTTAATCAAATTTTTTGGTTTTTTTATTTTATTATTCGCATTTATGATTTTAATAATTATGTTTAGCTATGATACTAAAGATCCTTCCTTTAGGTCTTCTACTAGTGATAATATAAATAACCTATTAGGTTCTTTTGGAAGTAATATTGCTGACCCACTTCATTTAAGTTTAGGTATTTCTTATTTAGTAATTGTTTTAATTTTAGTAATTTGGAGCTGGCGTTTAATCTTTAATATAAATAAAGAAAAAATATTAAGTCGTGTTTTTTTTATACCAATACCTATTGCAACAACATCCATTTTTTTTAGTACATATCCACCTTCTGATGATTGGGTTTTTTCTTATGGAATGGGAGGTATTTTTGGCGATACAATATTGATATTTATTTTAGAAAACACAAAATTTGAAATAAATGAAACTTTGAGATTTACTTCATTAATTTTTGGTATTCTTTCCTTATTTTTTATTTGTATAATTTCTGCAATAAATAAAAAAGAATTTTATAAAATTACAAATACATTTTTTTCATCTTTTATAGAAGGAATAAAATTATTATACCAGTTTGTAAGTATATTAACTAAATCAAAAAGAATATTACAAATTAGTAAATATCCAATAAATAACAATAAAAGAAAGATTAAAGTAGAACCTGTTTTATCTAACCAAAATCAATATTTCAATGAAGAAAATTTATCTCCTTTAGTTAAAGGAATAAATCAAGAACAAGATTTTAATGATGATGATCATCTTCAAAAGTCATTTAATGGTGAGTTGTCGTCAGAATCTAAAGATTTAAGTACTAGTTATTTTTCAAAAGTTCATTATCCCAGCAAAAAAGCAGATACGAAAAGTAAAAGAGCAAAACAAGAGGAGCAGCCTTCTTTATCTCTTTTTCATGATAAAATAGAAAATTACTTTCTACCACAATTATCCTTGCTTCAAAATACTGTGTCCTCTAACAAAAATATATTGTCAGATGATGCTCTTAATGAAAACGCTAGAATGCTTGAAAATGTTTTAGATGATTATGGTGTAAAAGGTGAAATATTATCAGTAAAACCAGGTCCAGTAGTTACATTATATGAATTAGAACCAGCAGCAGGTCTAAAAGCAAGCAGAGTAATAAGTTTAGCGGACGATATAGCTAGATCGATGTCGGCTCTAGCAACCCGTGTATCTACTATACCAGGAAGATCCGTAATTGGCATCGAATTACCAAATGATTTTAGGGAAAAAGTTTTATTAAGAGAAATTTTATCCTCAAAAGCTTATGGTGACTCTAACTATCAATTACCTTTAGCATTAGGTAAAAATATTGGTGGTGAACCTATAGTAGCAAATTTAGCGAGGATGCCACACCTACTTATCGCCGGTACCACAGGTTCAGGTAAATCAGTTGGAATAAATACGATGATTTTATCCCTTCTTTATAAACTCTCACCAGATCAATGCAAATTAATAATGATTGATCCAAAAATGTTAGAATTATCTGTTTATGACGGTATTCCACATTTGCTTAGCCCAGTAGTCACTGATCCCAAAAAAGCTGTAGTAGCGCTAAAATGGGCTGTAGCAGAAATGGAAGAAAGATATAGAAAAATGTCTAAAATGGGTGTCAGAAATATTGAAAGTTTTAATTTAAGAGTTAAAGAAGCGATAAAAAACAATGAAAATTTTACACGAACAGTTCAAATTGGCTTTGACGAAGAAACAGGAGAACCAAAATTTGAAGAACAGTCAATTAAACCTGAATATCTACCTTTTATTGTAATAATTGTAGACGAAATGGCTGACCTGATGATGGTTTCAGGAAAAGATATAGAAGCATGTATTCAAAGATTAGCACAAATGGCAAGGGCTGCCGGTATACATTTGATAATGGCAACTCAAAGACCATCTGTTGACGTAATAACAGGAACAATAAAAGCTAATTTTCCTACTAGGATATCTTTTCAAGTAACTTCAAAAATAGATAGTAGAACAATTTTAGGAGAAATGGGAGCAGAACAATTGTTAGGAATGGGTGATATGCTGTATATGGCTAATGGTGGAAAGATAACCAGAGTACATGGACCATATGTATCAGATGAAGAGGTAGAAGAAGTAGTAAGTCACTTAAAAAAACAAAGTAAACCAGAATATATTCCAGGAATTATAAATGGCCCCGATGAAGAAACTCAAAATAGAATTGATAAATCTATGGGTCTTTCTTCTGATAATAGCTCTGAAAATGCACTTTATGATCAAGCAGTTGCAATTGTAGCAAGAGATAGAAAATGTTCTACCTCCTATATACAAAGGAGACTATCTATTGGATATAATAAAGCTGCAAAAATTGTAGAGGCAATGGAAGAACAAGGTGTTGTTTCTTCAGCAAATCATGTAGGAAAAAGAGAAATATTAATTTCTGAGATATAATTGGATAATAGTTTTGGTTAATCTTAAAAAATTAAGTTTAAATTTTTTTTTAACCATTATTTTTATTATGGTGAGTTATAATAATTTTGTTTTTTCTAGAGAAATTAAACTGAAAGATATTGAGAATTATCTTAATAGCATATCATCTTTGAATTCAGAAATAGTTCAAACAGATCAAAATGGAAATGAAATGTTTGGATCTCTTAAGCTTAAAAAACCCGGCAAACTAAGAATAGAATATTTTAATAACAAATCTGATCATCTAATAGTTGGAAGTAATGGAATTATAGCAATAATTGACTATAATTCAAACTCTGAACCTTTAAGATATCCAATAAAAGGAACACCATTAAAATTCTTGAGTGAAAATGACATAAATCTAAATGATAAAAGAGTAGTTTCAAAAATAAAAAAAAATAAAAATTTTATCAAATTAGAAATAAAAGAAAAAAAACCAACAATTGGACTCGGGAAAATAATTTTAAAGTTCCAGACAGATCCTATTAAAATTTTAGGTTGGGAAATCCCAATTAGTGAAATAGAAACTACCAAAATTGAGTTAAACCAACCCAAATTCAACAAAAATTTAGATGATGACTTATTTTATATTGCTGCTGAAATTATGAAATTTAAAAATTCAAGAAACTAACACTTATTCATTTTAATTTCAAATGTCTAATTTTGTTCAAAATTAATCCACTTTCAAATCCTGATTGAAATCTTTCTTTTTCAATTTTGACATTTATATCATTATTTTTGCAATCATTTATAGAGTCTTTCATTTTTTTAATTGCATCTGGAGATAATTGAGATAATTGTTTAATTTTGCATTTTAACATTTTATCTATATTGCTCTGTTTATCACAGTAAAAATCAAAAAAATTCATACTTTTAAGTTCCTCAAAATTTAATACTTCTCCGAGAAGAAGGAGCCTTTTGGTAATTTGTAAACCAAAAAAATCAAGACATCTTTTAATTCCTTTATAACCATAATGTATTCCAAATTTACTTGCCGGAATGTGAATTTTACAATTTTTTGATCCAATTCTAAAGTCAGTCGATATTGCAAGTTCAACACTTCCGCCGTATATAGCTCCATTTATTTTGCATATTGAAATAAACGGTAGTTTTTCTATTTTATCACAAACTTCTGAAATAGGATTTTTACTCCAATCACCAATTGATAATTCCTTAAAATTCATTCCTGAACTAAACGTATCTCCAGACGAAGATATTATTAAACAAATTAGATTCATATTTTTAATTTTTTTTAAAAATTCAGTTATTTGTTTTAAATCATTTCTATTAAGTGAATTTTTTGTTTGAGCTTTATTTAAACTGATAGTAGCAATTTTATCATTAAGGCTAAATACAATTTCTCTCATATCTTTAACTCAGCTACTACAGGAGCATGATCTGAAGTTTTATCCCAATCTCTAACAGATCTAAGTATGTAACAATTTGTACTATTACTTATGTCTGCTGAAACCCAGATATGATCTAACCTCCGACCTCTATTTGATAATTTCCAATCTTTAGACCTATACGACCACCATGAAAAATACTTTCCCTTAGGATTATGTTTTCTAAAAACATCTACCCAATCTCCAGTTTTTTGAAGATTCTTTAATTGATTAACTTCTATTGGGGTATGACTAACAACATTTAATAATTTTTTGTGATCCCACACATCATCGCTTTCAGGTGCAATATTTAAATCACCTACAAGTATAGACCTACTAGGTTTTTTTTTATTAAAGTATTTTTCTACCTCTTTTATATATTCCAGTTTAAAATGAAATTTTTTGTTTAAATTACTATCTGGAATATCGCCCCCTGCCGGAAAATAAAAATTGTGTATAGTTAACCCTCTTGCTACAATTGATATATGCCTTGCTTCCTCACATTTAAGAAAATCTTTCTTTTCTATTTTATCTAGGGGAATTTTAGATATAAATGCTACACCATTATAACTTTTTTGACCCCAACAAGCTGAATATTTATAACCTAAGGGTTCAAAAATATCAAAAGTCATATTTTCGGTTGGACTTTTGCATTCTTGAAGACACAAAATCTCAGGATTTTCCAATTCTAAAATTTTGTATATCAAGCGACTTCTTAATCTAATTGAGTTAACATTCCAAGTTATAATTTTCATAAAGTTCCAAATTATTAGTATTTTAATGAATATTTTCCAATTTTACTTTTTATCAAAAGTTTATCACCAAATTTTGATAATAGCTTTTTTCTTAATCTATAAATATGTGTTTGTAATGTGTGTGTATGATCTGAATTTTTTATTCCCCAAACTTGTTTAGATAACTCTTCCTTTTTTACATATTCACCATCATGCTGTCCTAATTTAACTAATATTTTTAATTCAATATCAGTCAACAAAATTTTTATATTAGACTTACTAATTATTTTTTTTTCAGATGGTTTGAGCATATATGAACCTATTTTTATAGTACTTAACTTTTTTTTATCCTGAGATTTTAAAGTTTCATCAATCATTTTTACAAAATAATTTAACCGAAATGGTTTATTTAAAATTTTTGACATTAATTGATTTTTTAATAGGCGATCCCTATACCAATTATCTGGTGATATGATGAATAATCGAGGAATTATTTCTTTAAAATCATTTAAATTTTTAATGTCAAAAGATTCATGATTAATTATTGTATCGTTTATAACATAAAGACTAAAGTTTTCTTCAAACTTAGTATCGATTAGTTTATTTATACTTTTAAAATGAACCCAACTATAATAATTATAAACATCTTTTTGCTCATCCAAAATTGAAAATAACTCTGTTCCTTTATCTATAATAGCGATTTTATACATTTGATTATTTTCTTTTATCATTATATCTGTAATTAAAATATAATTTTTAAAACACTCGTATTGTATATAATTTTAACAATTTAATTATAATATCTATTTCTTTTTTTTGAAAGTTTAAGATGATTTCATATTTTAGCAATGAATTAACCACTACTAGACAAATAAGTGATCTTAGATTTGGAATTCCTATAATCTTAGGAAGTAATGGTACATACGAAATGATTATTGCGATTGAGCCTCTCAATGAAGAAACTTTTCAAAAAATATTAGAATATAATAACTCATCTGATTTAAAACCTTATCTAGCAATTACCAAAAACAGAGCTAATTTTTTAAAAGCTAGAGTTTATGATGGAAATATTGCAAGATTAAAACTACCAACTCCAATTTCTTTTAATTGGATAAAATCAACAGCTGATCCTTCTGAAGATTTTGAATATCCTCTTAAAGGACCATATTACAGTTTGCGTGAAGGAAATAGTAATATTTCAAAAGTTGCTATTAATTTTTGTAAAAAGGCAGAACTATTGCCTGCAGCACTTATTGTGCCAATTAATTCAAAGAAACTAACAGAATTAAAAAAATCAGGATTTATTTACCAAAAAATAAGTAAAAATTTTGATATTAAGTTATTTTAACATTCTATGTTATAATAAATTAGTTTGGCACGTTAATTGAAGTCTTATGAAAAAAAATAATTTTGATGTTGGCACAAAATTTCAGAGAATGGTTTGGAATGGTATAGCCAATATACCTAAGGGGAA
>ENA-OSEY01000748-OSEY01000748.1-marine-metagenome-genome-assembly--contig:-NODE-748-length-23042-cov-6.909210_pt1 | contig 23042 bp, 21 predicted proteins | sample MGYA00248465_ERZ534230 | MGnify/ENA primary metagenome ERZ534230 (study PRJEB26409, sample SAMN06344110) | marine metagenome | isolation source: Sea water from surface | place: Atlantic Ocean:Southern...
TTTTAAAATTTTTATAAATTTTGACGCCTAGAATAGACTCTTCTTTTACTGGTTTAGCAACTATAGGGAATTTTATATTTTTTTTTTTTATTATCTCTCTTAGAGTAGAAATTTTATATTCATGACCATTTATTGAGAAATGTTTAGGTGTTAGAATTTTTTTTTTCAAAAATATTTGCTTAGAAATGAGTTTATTCATTGAATTAAATGAGCTTACAACTCCAGAATGCGTATAAGGAATACCCAAATATTCAAAGTAACTTTGTGCTACTCCATCTTCACCGCCTTTTCCATGAAGAGCATTAAAAATTACATCAATTTTTTTTTTATTTATTATATTAAAATTTTTTTTTTTGGGATCAAATGACGAAACTTTATATCTTTTACTTTTTAAAGCTTTAATGCAAGCTCTTCCACTTGCTAAACTTATTGCTCTTTCTCCAGAGGTTCCTCCTAAAACTACCAAAACTTTTTTAAATTTTTTTTTACTCACCAATGATTTTAATCTCAAGTTCAAGATTTACTCCGGTTTTCTCATTAACTCTTTTTTTAACTTTATCGATAAGATTTTCGATATCCGAAGAGTTCGCATTTCCCTCATTTATAAAAAAATTACAGTGCTTTTGAGATATCACAGCGTCTCCCTCTCTAAATTTATCACAACCTGTTTGTTTAATTACCTCCCATACCTTTTTATTGCCTAAATTTTTAAAAGTGCTACCGCAAGTTTTTACTTGGCTTGGTTGAGATATTTTTTTTCTCTCTATCATCGTGTTTTGTGTTTTTTCAATAATTTTCTTTGGAGCTGGCTTACCTTTAAATTTTACCGCTGTTATAATATATTGGCTAGGTAAATTAGTCCCTCTATAAAAAAATTCTATATCCTCACGTTTAATTTCTTTTTCAACACAATTATTTATATCTATAACATTTATAGATACCAAAACTTTTGAGATATCGGTTCCATAACATCCGCTATTCATTATAACTGCTCCTCCAATAGAACCGGGGATGCAAGAAAGAAATTCCAATCCACTTAAATTACTCTCTTTAGCAAAATCAGCTACTTTACGATCTAATGAACCGGCACCTGCTTGAATAATATTTTCATTTATTATCTTTATCTCTGAAAAATTTGAACCTAATTTTATTACCACTCCTCTAATTCCATTGTCTCTAATAAGCGTGTTTGATCCTGCACCGATAATAGTTATATTAAGTTTACCTTCGTTTTTATTTTCTTTTAAAAATTCAATTAATTGATTTTTGTTTTTTGGCTTGAACAAATAATCTGCTGGCCCCCCTAAATTAAACCAACTATAGTTTGCAAGACGTGCATTATTAGAAATATTGTCACTAAATTTGTTCTCAAGTTTTTTACTTAATTTCATATTGAATCCTTTAAATCTCTCATCCATTTCGATATTGAGCCAGCCCCCATGCCTATTATTATTTCATTACTCATTAAATTTTTTTTAAAATATTTTACAAGTTCATTATAGTTTTTGATTATAATTACTTGAGTTTTTGATAATTTTGAAATTAATTTCGCAAATTTAATTAAATTAAAATTGAAATTTTTCTTCTCTCCTGCTGCATATAAAGGACAAAGGAGAACCAAGTTAGAGTTAGAGAAAGATTTAGCAAAACGATTTTTCAGAGATAAAACTCTTGAGTATCGATGAGGCTCAAATACAGAAATAATTTTTCTATCTTTATAAACATTTTTTACTCCATCTAATATTGAGGAAATTTCTGTAGGATGATGTGCATAATCATCGTAAAAATCATTGAAATTTTTTGTAAAAATTTTTGTCATTCTTCTTTGTACACCTGAAAAACTTTTTAAAGATTTTTTAATTATATTCTGGTTTACTCCAAGATTTAAACACACTGCAATAGCTGCCGCTGCATTAAGTACATTATGTTTTCCTAATAACTTTAAGTGAATATTAGATATTTTCTTTTTTTTTCTTTTAATATCTTTAAATGTCAAGTCAAACACAGAATAATCAATTTTATATCTAATATTTGAAACTACATAATTTGCATTTTTGCTCTCACCATAAGTCAAAATATTTTTATTTTTTAATTTATTAAAAATTCTTTTCACATTTTTGTTATCAATACAAATTATACATTTTCCTGTTGGAGGTGTTTTTTCAATAAATTTTATAAAAGAATTTTCTAAATTTTGGAAATTTTTATAATAATCGATATGCTCATAATCAATATTGGTAACGATTGAATAATTAATTGGTAGTTTAAGAAAACTGCCATCTGACTCGTCAGCCTCTAGTATTGCCCAATCTCCCCTACCTAACTTCGCATTACTTTTGAAAGAGTTTATTACCCCTCCGTTAATAATTGTAGGATCTAACCTTTGATCAGATAGTATTTTTGAAACCAAGGAAGTAGTTGTGGTTTTGCCGTGTGATCCTGTGATTATTATATTTTTTTTTAAAGATACTGCATCTGCTAACACATCAGCTCTTGAATAAATAGGTATTTTTTTTTGTTTAGCATAACTTATTTCGCTATTATTATTTTTTATTGCAGATGAACGAACAACAATGGTTGAGTTTTCTATATTTTTTTTTGAATGTCCAATAAAAATTTTAATACCTGCTTTTAAGCAACTAGCAGTGTTTTTATTTCTATTTTGATCGCTTCCTTGGATCTTGAAACCCATATTTTTCATAATTTGGGCTAACCCGCTCATTCCGATACCACCAATGCCAACGAAATGTATAATTTCTTTCTGTCCTAAATTAATTTTTTTCATTAATTACAATTTTAAGTACCTTATCAATATTCTGGTAGACATTTTTGTCAGAATATTGTCTCTGATTTAATATTATTTTGTTTAATTTCGAATTATCACGGTAAATATCTTTAATAAAATGAAATAATCTTAAATTCAAATCTTTTTCCTCTATTAAAAAACCGAAATTTTTTCTCTCATAATAGATAGCATTTTTAAGTTGATGATTATCTGCCGATGAAGGTAGTGGAACTGAAATAAAAGGAATATTTGAATTCGTAAGCTCAGCTAAAACAGACGAACCAGATCTAGTAATTGCTAAGTTAACTTTTGAAAAATATTCTTCTAAATTATGATTAAAATTGAAGATTTCAAATTCTATTTTAGAATTTTTATAGAATAAACTAAGTTCATCGTTTTGGTGTGGTAAACAATGATGATAAATTTTTAAAGGAATACCATCATTTGAACAATCACGAAAGATCGAAGGAAGTGATTCAGCAAAAACTTTTGCAGCCTGACTTCCTCCAAGCACTAATAAATTTAATTTTTTAAACTTTTCAATATGATTTGTTTTTTTTGAGTTTAAAATAATTTCTTTTTTTAAAATATTTCCTATCTCATAAATTTTTTTGTTAAATCTATTTGGGACTCCCTCTAATTCTTTGTATGAAACCAATATTTTATCTGAAAAAGGTAGTAAATATTTGTTTGCTTTTCCAATAAAAAGATTGTTCTCATAAGTAATAAGTTTTATTTTTAAAATAGCGGCAGCAATACAAATTGGAAATGATGCATAACCACCCATACCTATAATTATAGTTGGTCTATTAAATAACAAAAAAACAAGTGACCTTAAAATTGAATACAAAATAACTAAAAATGAAAATAAAGTTGCAAATATATTTTTCTTTATTAATGGTGACGATGGAAAAGTATAAATTTTAAGGTTTTTTGTTGATTTTAAATACTTTAAACCCCTTGTGTCAGTAACTAGATCAACAATAAAATTATTTTCCTTCAAGTGCAGTGCTAAATTATACCCTGGAATTACATGGCCTCCGGTACCGCCTATAGCTATCACTGCTTTTATTTTTTTACTCATAAAGATAAGTTGTATTTTTTGTAAAGTTTAAAATAACACCAGCAAGTATAGAGCTCCCTATTAGTGAAGAACCACCGTAACTTAAAAAAGGTAAAGTCATTCCAGTTGTAGGTATGAGACTTGTATTTACACCAATATGAATAAATGTTTGAAAAATTAATAGAGACGCAAGCCCGCAAAGTGAAACTTTCATTAATTTATCGTCTTGATTTATGCAATTTTTAATTATTCTAAAAGAGATATATAAAAAAATTAATATTATCATAACCGATATTAAAGAACCATACTCTTCTGAAATTATTGCAATAATATAATCTGTGTGAGCCTCGGGAACGCTGTCTTTTAAAATTCCTTCTCCCATACCTTGCCCTTTTACTCCTCCAAGCTTAATAGCATCCAAAGCTGATGATGATTGAAATTTATCTCCTTTACTTGGATCAACAAATGAAACCAACCGATTAATTATATAACCAAATTTATCTGGCAAAAAATATAATAGTAAACTTATGAAGATCAAAAATATGAAGGTGAAACTTAAAATAAAGAGCAAACTCACTCCTGAGATAAATACCGTTGCACCCCAACTAATGACCAAAAGAATTGTTTGCCCGAGATCTGGTTGATCAATTAATAAGATTGTTACTGCTAATAATAATAAAAAACTTAAAAAGTATTTTGTGTGTGAATTTTTAAATATATCAAGGATTAAAATTTTCGCAGTTACTAAAATAAAAAAGGGTTTCAATAATTCAATTGGTTGTAATCTAAAAAAATAAAAATCTAACCATCTCTTTGCACCTTTTACCTCTAAACCTAAAATAGGAACTAGGCCTAAAAGAATAAAAGATAGAATAAATAAAGGAACTATAATTTTTTTTAAAAAATTAGTTTCAATTAAAGAAATCAAAATCATAATTGTAAGCGATAGAGAAGTAAAAATTAAATGTTTAGAGAAAAAAAAATAATAATCTTTATTTAATCTTTCACCTGCTAATGATGATGTAGATGAAAATGAAAAAAACAACCCTAAAAAAAATAAAATAATAAAACAAAAAAAAATTTTTTTATCAATATTGCGCCAGTAATTTATAAGTATAAATTTATAAGAATTTTCTAGCATAAAGTTTGCTTAATCTTTTAAATTCTTCACCTCTTTTCTCAAAATTAGGATATTGATCAAAAGAAGCTGCAGCCGGGCTTAACAATATTGTGTTTTTCTTTGTTTTTAAATATTCTATATCTTTAAAAATTTGCACAATAGTTTTTTTTATATTTTTACTAATACAATAATTTAACTTATCTTTGAGTTGATTTTTAAAAAAATTTGTATGATTTCCAATTATATAGGATTTAATAATATTTTTTCTAAAATTCCTAAAATCAATTTTATCATCTTTTTTTGGTAACCCTCCAACTATCCAAAAAATATTTGTTGAATTTTGTAAAGCAAGTTTTGTTGCTTGAAATGAAGTAGCTTTTGAGTCATTTATAAAAACGTTATCTTTCCGTTTTAAAAAAATTTCATATCTATGAGGTAAACCAACAAAGCTTTTTAGCGATTTAATGAATGATTTTTCACTTATTTTCAAAATTTTTGATAATGCGAAAACAAATGAAATATTTTCATCGTTAATATTTGATTTTATAAAAATATTCTTATTTATTTTAGGTTTTATCTTTTTAAAAGCAGCGATGTCCGGGAGAAACAATTTCCCTTTAAGACGTCTTTTTTTAAATTTCTTTACCAATTTCTTATGTATTATTGAAAAATCCTTTTTTCTTTGAAGACTGAAAATTTTAAATTTTGCATTAATATAATTTTTCATATTTCCGTGCCAATCCAAATGATCGTTTGTTATATTCAATAAAATTGCAAAATTAGGATGGATAAATTTAGAGTATGCGAGTTGGTAAGAAGATGCTTCAATAATCACAAAAGATTTTTTTTTAATTTTTAAATTAAGAACTGGGGTACCAATATTTCCACCTAATAAAGCTTTAAAACTATTTTTCTTTAGCACATGTTCTATAATTTTACATGTAGTGGACTTACCATTTGTACCAGTAACTACTACACTTTTTATATTTTTATAAAATAAAAATAATAAATCTAAATCCGTTATAATTTTTTTTTTATTTTTTGTTAATTCTTTTGAATACTTAGATTTATTTAAATTTATTCCTGGACTTAGGATGATGTAATCTACTTCATTAATAATCTTAACTAAGTTTTTAGGTCTTTTATTCAAAAATAAATCTTTGTTCTTATCATCCCAAACTAAAAAATTTTGAATTTTTTTTTTTTTAAAAAAATTAACCACTGATTTTCCTGATAAACCTAAACCGTAAACTAGAAAGGATAATTTTCTTAAATTTTTGACTGAAGTCATTTTACCTTAGTTTCAAAGTCGCCAATCCTACTAATGCTAAAATTATGGCAATAATCCAAAAGCGGATTACTATTGTTGGCTCAGCCCAACCCTTTTTTTCAAAATGATGGTGAATTGGAGCCATTTTAAAAATTCTTTTTCCAGTAAGTTTAAATGAAATTACTTGAATAATTACTGATACGGTTTCTAAAACAAATAGTCCTCCGATAATTGCTAATACAATTTCATGTTTAACAATTATAGCAATAGCTGCTAAAGAGCCTCCTAGAGAAAGTGATCCAGTGTCACCCATAAAAATTTTTGCAGGTGGCGCATTATACCAAAGAAAACCCAAGCAAGCTCCAACGACTGAGCCACAAAAAATTGAGAGTTCTCCTACATCAGGTATATATTGTATTTTAAGATATTCTGAAAATATTGTATTTCCAACTACATATGAAATTAAAGTAAAAGAAAGAGCAACTAACATTACAGGGACTGTAGCTAACCCGTCTAGTCCATCTGTTAAATTTACCGCATTAGAAGCTCCTATGATTACGAATAATCCAAACGGAATAAAAAACAATCCCATATTCCAAATTAAATTTTTAAAAAAAGGAAAATACAGATTGTACAAAAATTCATGATTTGAATAATTAATCAATACAAATAAAGCAATCGCTCCGATTAATAATTGCCCTGAGAATTTATATTTTGATTTTAACCCGCTCGAATTTTTAAATTTAATTTTTAAGATATCGTCAATTAACCCAAGACCGCCTAAACTTAAAGATACAAATATAAGTGTCCAAACGTATATATTTGTTAGATCTGCCCATAATAATGTACTAAAAATTATACCGATTATTATTATTAAACCGCCCATAGTAGGTGTTCCAGATTTTTTTATTATGTGATCAATTGGACCGTCTTGCCTTATTGGACCAGTAATCATTTTTTCAGAAAAAAATTTGATAAGTGGAGCGCCTATTATAAAAACTACTATTAATGAAGTCATAACAGACAAACCTGTCCTAAAAGTTAAATACTTAAATACATTTAAAAATGAATATTGTTCAATTAGAGAAGTGAAAAAATGAAATAACATTTAAATTCCTTTTATCATCCTTTTGCTTAAATTATTTAAGTTAGTTGCATTTGATCCTTTAATCATTAAGTAATCATTATTAGCTATAATGTTATTTAAAGTAAAATCTACATCTTCCTCTTCTTGAAAAATGTTTCCCCTTTTCTCTTTATGAATATTTCTATAAGTGGTGAGAGTTTTGTTGCCCTTTATGAACACTTTATCGATATCTGAATTGTTAATAACTTTTGATAGTTCTTTATGCAAAATTTCAGATTTCTGACCTAATTCAAGCATATCACCGAGTAATAGATATTTTTTAAACTTTTGTTTTTTAATTGAGCCTAATTTCTGGATCGCATTTTTAACTGATATTGGATTTGCATTATAACTTTCATCAATAAGTTTAAAATTTTTTTTGTATCTTTTAATATTATGAATCTTTCCTCTTCCCTCTGATGGTTCATAATTTTTAAAATTATTTATTATGGTATTTAGATTTAAATTTAATTCATCTAATAAAGCTAAGGAGGATAATACATTATAAAAATTAATGTTTTTAATTTTAATTTTTAAAATTTTTTCTTTTATTTTAATAGTTAGTAATTCCTGATCTCTCTTTTTGGATTTTGAAACAAGTTGAACATTAGATTTTTTATTTATTCCGAACGTAACAATCTTCAAATTGTTCTTTTTGGCTTTTTTTTCAAGATACGTAAAATACTCATCATCTCTATTTAAAATTATAGTACCTCCTTTTTCTATATTTTGAATTAATTCTCCTTTTGCATCTGCAATGCCTCGCAAATTTTTAAAATTTTCAATATGTGCTTCACCAATATTAGTTATTATTCCGAAGTGGGGCCTAATTAGTTTAGTGAGCTTGTCTATTTCTCCTTTTTTACTCATTCCAACTTCAAAAACTCCAAATTTATGTTCTATCTTTAATTGGGATAAACTTAATGGAACGCCAAAATGATTATTATAAGATTTAGGAGAGCTTAAAGTTTTTCCAAAATTATTTAACAAATCTTTAATCAAATTTTTTAGAGAAGTTTTACCTGCACTTCCGGTAACAGCAATTATTTTAGCCCGAGTCTTTTCTCTCTTTTTGGATGCATACTTGTTCAAAAATTTAATTTCATTTTTAACTTTTATAGTTTTGTTTTTTTGTTTTTTAATATTTTGAGAAGAAACAATATATTTAGCACCTTTTTTTAGTGCTTTTGTAACAAATTTTGCTCCATTATTATTTTTTCCTTTGATTGTTAAAAAGAGATTGTCCTTTTTTAACATTCTTGTGTCTATTGAAATTCCATGAAAGTTTTGTGCTTTGAAATTACTTTTAATCTCACTCAGAATTTTTTGATTTTGTAAGTAATTTTGTTGGCTAAGCGATATTTTTTTTATTTTACTATTTAGTCTTTTAATAATCTGTTTATCTGAGATTTTTATTACTCGATTTTTATAAATTTGTTCTGACTCATGTCCTTTACCTGCAATTAAAATAACGTCATTAGGCTCTGCATTTATAATTGCGGAATGGATTGCTTTTGATCTATTTCCAATGTTGAAACAATCCCTATCTTTTATATACTTTAAAATTGTTTGCCTAATTCTATGAGGATTTTCATTTCTTGGGTTGTCGTCAGTAATATAAATTTTTTTACAGTATGAATTGACTATTTTTGCCATCATTGGTCTTTTTTTAAAGTCTCGATCGCCTCCACATCCAAAAACAATAGAAATATTATCACCATACAAATCTCGTAAAGCTTTTAAGGTTTTTTTTAAAGCATCTGGTGTATGTGCAAAATCAACATACACCTTGATATTATTAGAGAAGACTCTTACCAACTCTAATCTTCCACTGACATCTTTTATTTTTTTTAAAGAATTAAAAATTTTTTCCTCGTTTAAGTTACAAAATTTAGCAGCAGCTATCGCCATTGAAAGATTTTTTGACTGAAATTCATTTAATTTTAAATTTTTAATTTTTGATATTTTTTTATTTATTACACTGACATCTATAATTTTTAATTTTCTTCTATTTGCGATCTTTTTCAAAAACTCAAACTCTTTAATAGTCTTATCAGAAATTATTGTTTTTCCTTTTGATAGAATATTTTTAAAAAGGATGAATTTTGAATTTAAATAGGAGTTCATAGTTTTATGGTAATCGAGATGATCCTGGCTAAAATTTGTAAAAATTCCGGCCTTAAGTTTTAAATAGTTTATTCGGCTTTGATGAAGGCCGTGGCTTGAGGCTTCAATAATAACGTTATCTATTTTATTTTTTTTTATTTTCTCAAGATCTTGATGAAGTAAAATTGTATCAGGAGATGTCAAATTTGATTTAATTGTTTTCCCTTTATATTTCAAACCTAATGTTCCTATCGAAGCTACTGGGATATTATTAAGACTTAAAATTTGGTAAAATAAATCTGCTACAGAGGTCTTACCATTGGTGCCGGTAACAGCTATTATATTCTTTGGTTTTAATTGAAAGAATTTAGACGCAATTTTACTTAAATAATTTCTTATATTTGAAGTTTTAATAATTGGAATTTTTTCATTTTTATATTTACATTTTCGTGAACAAATAATTACTGAAGCTCCTTTTTTAACAGCTTCAGCTATATATTTTTCACCGTTGGACTTTAAACCTTTTATAGCAAAAAAAATGTAACCTTTTTTAATTTTTTTACTATTAATAGCTAGACCTTTTACATTTATCTTTTTATTCTTAATCGGAATATCTTTAATTAAGTTTTTCAGCAACATACTGGTGATTAAAGTCTTTGCTTTTTATGGCTAAAATTGGTCCAATTTTTTTTATTATTTGGCCAGCAACATAGACTGAGTTCCATCCAGCCTCGTTTCTGGTACCTTTTATTTTCATTCCTCTATAATCGTAAATTAAGTTTTTTGCGACCTGGGGGTTTTCTAACATTACTAATAAAGCATATTTGGGTTTGTGTGACGGAAATACAGATATAAAAGTGTTTAAATTTTCACTTTTATTATTATAATTTTGTGAAGTTCCTGTTTTACCTCCAACATTATACCCATAAGCATCGGCTAAGCTGGCCGTTCCTTCCTCATCAGTAACAATCTTGCGTAAAATTTTATTTATATCATCGCTAGTTTTTTTTGAAATTAATCTTCCATAATTATTATTTTTTTTGTTCTTGATTAGGTTTGGTTTAATTATAGCTCCACCATTTGTTAATGCTGCATATACTGCAAGAGCCTGTAAAGGGGTTGTAGCAATACCGTGACCATAGGAAACCGTCTCTAATTTACATTTGTTCCAGTCAAATTTTAATGGTCTACCTACTTCCTCTAATTGTATACTAGGGCTTTTTAATAATTCTGAGTTTTTCAAAAACTGTTTATATTTTTCCTCTCCTATTTTTCTTGCAATAAGTAAAGTTCCAATATTTGATGATCTAATTAATATATCTTCAACTGATAAGCTTTTAGGAAATTCTTTTATGTCAGAAATTTCATACTTCGAACACTTAATTGATTTTGTGATATTATTTACAATCGTTTTTGGTTTGACAAGGTTATTCTCTAAGGCAAGTGCAACTGTAAAAGTTTTAAAAATTGAACCTAGCTCATAGACACCTTTAGTAATTTTGTTGATATATCTTTTATCTTTTACAGCAGCCCTCTCATTAATATCAAAATTTGGGAGTGATACTAATGATAAAATTTCTCCATTATTTACGTCCATAAGTAGCGAGGCACCCCCTTTAGCATTAAAAGTAATCAAAGCATCGTTAAGCTCTTTGCTTATCAAATACTGAATATTTGTATCTAAAGTTAATTCTAGAGGCTGTTTTGATAAATTTTTATCTTTAAGTTCTTTATCAAAATATTTCTCTACGCCCGAGATGCCATAATTATCGTAATCAACTTGGCCGATCACGTGACTAAATAAATTTGAATGAGTATACACTCTTGACTGAAAAGGCTCAAAGATTACACCTTTTTCACCGAAACTCCATAATTTTTCTTTTTCATCGTGACTAATACGTTTTTTCAAATAGAAATACTTACCTTTGTCTAATTTTTTTTTTATTTCTTTAATTTTAAGCTCAGGAAAATTTAATTGTAATTTTATCAGAAAATTTTCTTTATTATTAATTAAATTTGGATTTACTGCTGCATGGTATGATTTAATATTTCTTGAAATAATTTCACCATTTCTATCCACTATATCTCTTCTCAATAAAGAAAATTTTTTGGAGAAACTATCATTATTATAAATCTCAATTTTATTTAAAGAAACATGAATTATTCTTACAGCAAAAATTAAAATCAGAGAAAAAAATAAAAAAAATAACAGATAAATTCTATCCTGTAATATGTTTTTTTTTTCTAAAGATTTATTTTTTTTATTAGTTTCTAAGTAATCTTCAAAGAAGAAACTAGTTTGATTTTTATTATAATATTTATCTTTTTTTTGTTTTTTTTTCATTTTCAATCTCTTGGATGGCGTATTTAGTATCTAGATTCATGAAGTCGGTCATACTTAGGAAAATTTTTGAATATTCCATAACAATATAATTATGATTGTCTAAATGATTTATTTTTTTCTCAATCATAAAAGGCGATGTTAAATAGAAAAAATCAAGTTGAGACTCATTAAAATCTTTTTCTTTAGTAAGAATAATATTGCTTAAATTATAAATTTTTTTTTCAATTTCTCTTGTTTGATTCTTTATAACTGATGTTGCAATTAATAAAGATGAAAAAATTAATATAGAAATTAAAAATTTTATTTTAAGCATCAACTCCTTCTATATCTAAATAATTGCTAAATTTTTTAAAAAGATTTTGGGGAAACAAGAATTGATTTTTACTTCTTATAGCAAATCTCATTTTAGCAGATCGTGAAGGATTATTAATTTTTATTTCATGAGATGTAGGTTTAATCACTTTTTTGTTATATTTTTCAAAAAGAAAACAAGCTGTATTATTATCTTCTGGTAAATACCTTGATGGATTTGATCTATTTTTTGAGAAGTTACTAAAAAAATATTTAACAATTTTATCTTCTATTGAATGAAAACTTACTATCACAAGTTTGCCACCAGGTTTGAGTATTTTAGTAGCTTTAGTAATACCATTAATTAGTTCAGAAATTTCTTTGTTTACAAATATTCTCAAAGCTTGAAAAGTTTTGGTACTTGGATTGATTTTTGATGAAAAATTTTTTTTTTTACTTTTTTCAATAATTTTCACTAGCTCGTTTACTTTAGTGATTTTTTTTTCAGATCTTGCTTTAATTATATTTTTTGCAATATTAGATGCTTCGGTTTCCTCACCTAAAATTTTAATGATTAATTTTAAATGTTTTTCACTTAAATTGTTTATTGCTTCTTGTGCAGAAATATTGTTAAGACCCATTGCCATATCTAGTTTATTTTTTGATTTAAATGAAAAACCTCTATTTAAATTTTTAAGTTGAATAGAAGATAGGCCTAAATCAAAAATAATTGTATCTGCGTTTTTATTTAAAATCTTATCTAATTCACTAAATTTTATTTGATAAAATTTAAATCTTTTTTGGTATTTTTTTTGTAGTTCATTTGCTCTTGAGATAACAGCTTCATCTCTATCAATGCCTATTACTTTAGTCTTTGGAAATTTTAGCAATGCATTTGAATAGCTTCCTCCGCCAAAAGTACAATCGATAAAAAGACCGCCTTTTTCTGGAGAAGCGATTTGAATGATTTCACTCAACATCACTGGAAAATGGGAAAATTCCAGTGATGAGGTTAGAGTGTTCATTGATCTTAAAAATAGGCATTAAAACTTTTGTCTTCTTAAAAATGCAGGTATTTCGAAGTCTTCGTCTTCGTTGGTATCCTGATCGAAAAGTTGATCTGTAGCATTTTCTTCGCTTACATCTTTTGTTTCAACATCAACTTGATTTTGTTCATCTGAAAAAAGTTTAGGTGTATACTCTTCAATAAAGTTTTTTTCATTAGAAGAGTTATTTTGATGAAGTGGGTCTTCATAATTAATATTATCATTGTGTTCCATGTAGGAAGCACTTTCAATTGAAACTCCAGCTGGAATTTCATCAGGTGAAGCAGAAACAGCAGATGTTTGTTCTGCTATTTTGTTTTCCTCATCGCTCTCAAAACTTTCAATTAGAGCATTCTGTTCCTCATTGTTTTTAATTTCATAAGTCTCGTCTAACTTCAGGGCTGTTGCACCGTCTATTGAGTTCACAACATTTTGTTCAATATTATTTTTAGAAAATAAATTTTCTGAAATATTATTATTTCTGTTATTTGATCCATTAACGACATTTAAGACTGGTCTTCCTTCAGAGTAAATTGTAGAACCTTTCAAGGAAGTTGCAACAATAGAAACTCTAATTTTGCCATTCATATTTTCATCTTTAATCGCGCCAAAGATTAGTTCGGCTTCTGGATCTACTTCTGCTCTTATTTTATTGACTGCTGCATCAACTTCAAAAAGTTTTATATCACTTCCACCAGTAATATTTACTAGTAAACCTTTTGCTCCCTGGAGCGTATATTCATCAATAAGAGGATTATTTAATGCTAATTCAGTAGCTGCCATGGCTCTATTATCTCCATCTGCTTCTCCTGTTCCCATCATAGCTTTACCGCTAGAACTCATAACTGTTTCAACATCTGCAAAATCAAGGTTTATCATACCAGGTCTTACCATTAGATCTGTGATACTTTGGACTCCATGTTTTAATACATCATTAGAAAGGCTAAATGATTCCTCAAAGCCTGTTGCCTCGTTAGCGATTTTGAAAAGATTTTGATTAGGAACAACTATAGTAGTATCTAAGTGTTTTTTTAATTCCTCCAAACCTGCTGTTGCTCTTCTCATTCTTTTAGGCCCTTCATAAGCAAAAGGTAATGTTGTGACACCTACGGTTAAGATATTCATTTCTCTTGCAGCTTTTGCGATAACATGAGAAGCTCCAGTTCCTGTTCCTCCTCCCATTCCTGACGCAATGAAAACCATATTACTTCCTTGAATATAATTTATTATTTCATTAATTGACTCATCTGCTGCCGCTTGCCCAATATCATGCTTTGCACCAGCTCCAAGACCTTTAGTTAGATTCATGCCAATTTGGATTTTTGCATCTGCTTTACTCATTTTAAGGTCTTGTGCATCAGTGTTTACTGCAACAAATTCTACTCCTTGCATGCCAGCCTCTATCATTGCATTAATTGCATTTCCACCGGCTCCTCCAACTCCAATTACTAATATTCTAGGTTTTAATTCTCTCAACTCACCTCCGCCAACATTTATGCTCATGATCCTTCCCCTTTCTGTTTATTTTCCCATTTTAAATTAGATCTATTTTGAAAAGCTTTTTTTCTAGCTATAGATTTGAACCTATTGAAGTTTTTAGGTTCCCAAATTTGAAATGTCTTGCCTAGTCCAACAAATAATACGCCACTCTTGATTTTAGCATGGTTAAGTAATTTTTCTGGTATCGAGACTCTTCCTTCTGTATCAAATTGTAAATTTTCACTTTCAGATAAAACTGATGTAGCAAAGTAATCTCTTTTCTCTTCAAATGGATTTAACGTATCAATTGTATCAGATAGTTTTTCAATTCTATCTTGAGAACACGCCTCGAGTGCAGCATGGTTAAAGGATGGATAGCTAATAAAACCGTTATATCCCATTGAACTTAAATGTGATCTAAAAGTAGCTGGCACAGATACACGACCTTTCTTGTCTAATTTGTTTTCGTAACTTGATAAAAACATAGCTAATTAAAAAACCTTTTTTACTGTTAATTTTCAAATCACCCTCCATTATGGGATTATTTGGGATAGTATGGGTTTTTAAGAAATAGTCAATAAGTTTGTAAATGCACTTAAAGTACAAAAGTAGAACGAAAATGAGAGATTAAGCCAGATAATCTATAAGCCGGGTTCTGTCATTGAAGATGTTATTTATCTAGGCTTAAATTCACATTTAAGCTCAAGCGGTTAACCCAGAAGACTAACTAAAGACTGTTTTTAGCATCAAATGCAGTGTCTTCTCTATTTAACCTTGCTCCCAGTGGGGTTTGCCGTGCGTTTTTTGTTACCAAAAAACCGGTGAGCTCTTACCTCCCCGTTTCACCCTTGCCTCGATTAGGCGGTTTATTTTCTGTGGCACTATCCCTGAGGTCACCCCCGCCAGCCGTTAACTGGCACTGTGTCCTTATGGAGCCCGGACTTTCCTCTGATAAAATATTTATCAGCAACATGTCCAATTATCTGGCATGTTTCTTTTATTTAATAAGTGAGCAATTATCAAGACAATTTCTATTTATTTGCTAAAAAATGGCTTATATTAAGGGTTTTCTGGTCTATTAAACCATTTACTTTATGCGAATTGTACCTTCGTTGAAACGCTTTGACGACTATTTTATCTTTACGTGTTCTTTTTCTCAAGCTGAAATATCTGTATCCAATTTTGTTTAAATTCTTAAAAAATAAATCACTTCTTTTGCCTTTTTGTATTTTTACATTTTCAATTTTTTCTTTATACCAAGTCCCTATCCCAAAATTACTCAGCTTTTTCCAAGGAAACTTTTCTCCAGGGTCAAGTTTTCTTAATGGAGCAATATCTGAATGACCTAAAAAATTCACATTTTTTATTTTATATTTTTTTTTTAAATTTAAACATAAATTGATAAGAGTTTTTATTTGTAAATTAGAAAAATTTTGGTAACCCCATTGGTGCCCTTTATTTACTAACTCAATACCAATTGAGCATGAGTTCAAGTTATTTAATTTTTTCCATTTTGACTTTCCTGCGTGCCAGGCTACTTTATTTTCCATTACTAACTGGGTAATCAAACCTTTTCTATTGATTAGATAATGACAACTTACTTTTGAACGAGTATTCTTTAATCTATCAATAGATTCAATTTCAGATTGCATTCCAGTGTAGTGGATTACAACATATTTTATCTCTTTTCTTTTTCTAATAATTTTGGAGCAATTCAGCGATAAGTTTATTTTTTTTTTCATTTTTTACTTATTTTGCCAAAAATATGACAAATATAAACTTTTAAAGGTTATTATTTGTATAGCATAAATTGTATATTTATATATATAGCTTAATTAATGATGATTAAACGTATCAAAAGTTTATTTATATCAGCGTTAATAATCACGCTAATTTCCACAGCGAGTTTGAAAGCTTCTGAGGAATGTTTTGAAAGTGTAAGCAGATCTGTATTTAAGTTTAATATGGTTTTCGATGATATTATCCTTGAACCGATAGCGAAAGGATACAGCAAACTTCCAGAACCTATAAAAGCAGGTACAGGAAATTTTACATCAAATATTGCAACTCTTCTTTCTATACCGAATTCATTATTACAGGGGAATATTAAACAAGTCGGTCACGCTACTGGAAGTTTTTTAATAAATTCAACTGTAGGAATTTTAGGTTTTTTTAATCCTGCAGAAAAAATCGGCTTAAAACCACATAGAGAAGATGTGGGTCAAACACTAGGCAAATATGGATTTGGTCCAGGATGCTATTTTGTGCTGCCAGTTTTAGGGCCAACTACTGCAAGAGACTCGATTGGCTTAATTGCCGATAGCTTTCTCGATCCTTTTGCGCATGTAACGATCCAAGAAAAAGAATTGTTTGGAATGTCTGGAAATAGTTTAGATTATTTTTCAGTTAAAGGTACTGCTGCTGTAGATTTTAGATCAGATAATATTACTAATTTTGAAAGCCTTGAAAAAAACTCTATTGATTTATACTCATCTTTTAAAAGTATTTACTTACAAGATAGAGAAAACAAAATTAAGAACTCGACTGACACTCAAGACGATTGGGGAAACCTAGATAACTAATCATATTTGATGAAAAAATTAAGTATCTTATTTTTTTTATTTGTTTTAAATTTTTATACTAATGCAACACCATATAGTACGGAACCTCAAGAGTTTGTGAATGAATTAGTCAATGACGCTATAAATAAATTATCAGACAAAAATTTAACTAGTGAGGAAAAGTCAAAATATATTGAAAAAATTGCTTTAGAAAATGTGGATATAAAGGCTTTAAGTCTATACACTTTGGGGGAACTTAGAAAATCTTCAGAAAAAAAAGATTTAAAAAACTACCAAATTGCTTTTGAAAAATACTTTTTAAAAAGTTTAACCTCAAGATTATCAGATTATTCATCGAGTAAGTTTGAAGTTACAGACTTTGAAAAAAAAAGTGTTAACTACACTATTGTAAATTCAAAAGTAACACCTGGGGAAGGAGATCCTCAAATAAAAATTGACTGGAGGATCTATACTAAACAAAAAGATAAGCCTCTTATCAGAGATTTAATAGTGGAAGGTTTAAGTTTAGCAAGAACACAAAAAGAAGAATTTGCATCTATTTTAAGTTCAAACAATGGCGATATAAATATATTAATAGAAAAATTAGAGGAGTTTTCAAAAAAGTAAGATTGGTGGGCCCGCCAGGACTCGAACCTGGGACCAATACATTATGAGTGTACTGCTCTAACCAACTGAGCTACAGGCCCAAAGAAACTAACTTATAACACAATTAATATTGTTTTTGCTAGGATCTTTTTATTTTCCAAAAGTCTTTTTGTATAAAACTTGTGCAGCTAAAAAATCAATTTTATCATCGATGTCTGTACTTTCAAGTTTACTTAAAACCATAAATTTTGGTTTTCTTCCAACAATATTTTTAAGCTTTATCATTCTATCTCTTGAAATAATATTAATACCAAACGTCAATTCAAAATAATTTTTTGGAAGATCTTGAGAGTTAGGTGCTTTAAATGAATTATAATTCAGTGATTTGTTATTTTTCCACATAAAAGTATCCAGAATACTTACGGTATTTAAACTATCAAATTTATTTTTTAATGAAAAAAATTTTTTTATAAATTTTTTATATGTCTTAATCTTTATTATCGGAGATGTGCAAGGACAATACATTAGGTAATCTCCATGGACAGTTAAAGCCAAATGTTGAAAAAAATCGCTTCCTGAACATTTTGAACTTGCATAATATTTATCTCTTTCTTGAAATGAAATTTTATACTTGTCAGCGATTTTTTTGGCCTTTAAAGAGTCCGAACTTACAACTATTTCATCAATTTCATTCACTTTTTTTAGCTGTTCTATTTTTAATTCTAGTAAGGATTTTCCTTTATAAAAATTTATGAAATTTTTATTTTTAATCCTTTGAGAGTTTTTTCTAATTGGAATAATAGCTACTGTTTTTGATTTCATCTAATATTAAAATTTTTTAGTCTTTTATTTAATTCTCTAATTCTAGAAACACTATCATTTCTAATTCTATTTTTTTTAATATTTATTTTTTTATTAAATTTGATCCATTCTAATTCAAAATTAAAAATAGATATGATTATTTCTCTAAAGTTTTTTAAAACATAATTGTTTAACTTTACTTCGATATTTCTAGTTTCGACGCTATTTAAAAGTTTTTTTTGAAATAGTTTTCTAACAAAGTCCACTGAATTAGGGGTCAAAGAACCACCCATTTTTGTATAAACATTCTTTTTTTTTAAACGTTTTAAAAGTTTAATTACAAGTTTAAAAATTTTATCTGAGTCAACTTTCGATTTTTCTAAATTCAACGAGCCAGCTAAATCAGACCTTCCAATTACTACGCCTTTTAATTTATTAAATTCTTTTGACTTAATTATCTTATCAATATTATTTATAGCATGTATACTTTCTAGATTGATGTAGAGATTTTGTTTTTTTTTTTTTTAAATAATTTGCATAAATTTTTTTAATGCATAACTGGTCTCAACCATCGGTGCCACTATTCCACTTACACCCAATTGTTCACATGAGTATATATCGGTTTTTGCCTCACAACCTCCTACTTTAATATTATGTTGTAAACCAGCAGCTTTTGTGATCCTTCTCATTAATTTTATCTCTTCAAAACTTGCACCTTCGTCTTCGAGTGATTGCTTAATTGCAACAACATTGAATTTTTTTAAGTTTTTTAAATATTTTACAAATTTTTTCATGAATTAAATATTAGCTAAATTTTATGTACTTTATAAATTGACTAATTATAAAAGTGCATTGTAAACAAACAGGCAAGATTATTTTTCTAAAAAACTTTTTAATTGTTTTGATCGGCTTGGATGTTTAAGTTTCCTCAATGCTTTAGCTTCAATTTGTCTTATTCTTTCTCTGGTAACTGAAAACTGAAGACCAACTTCTTCTAAAGTATGATCGGTATTCATACCTATTCCAAAACGCATTCTTAAAACTCTTTCTTCCCTTGGTGTCAAAGAGGCTAAAATTTTTGTTGTTGACTCACTTAAGTTTGATTGAATGGCCGTATCTAAAGGTTGCAGAGCATTTTTATCTTCAATAAAGTCACCTAGACTACTATCTTCCTCATCGCCTACTGGAGTTTCTAAAGATACTGGCTCTTTTGCAATTTTTAAAACTTTTCTTACTTTTTCAAGAGGCATAGCTAATTTTTTTGCTAACTCCTCTGGAGTAGGTTCTCTACCAAATTCACTCATTATTTGCCTTTGTGTTCTTACAATTTTATTAATTGTTTCAATCATGTGAACAGGTATTCTGATAGTTCTAGCTTGATCTGCAATAGACCTTGTTATAGCTTGTCTTATCCACCAAGTTGCATAAGTTGAAAATTTATAACCTCTTCTATATTCAAACTTATCTACTGCCTTCATTAACCCAATATTACCCTCTTGAATTAAGTCTAAAAATTGTAAACCTCTATTAGTGTATTTTTTTGCTATCGAGATTACTAATCTTAGATTTGCCTCAACCATTTCTTTTTTTGCAATTCTAGACTCTCTTTCTCCTTTTTGAATTCTACTTACAAGTTTTTTAAATTCTCCAACTGATAAACCAATTTTTTTACTGAATTCTACTAATCTATCTCTTATTTCGGCGAAATCTTTTTTAAATTTTTTGAAAAAAGATTTCCATGTTGGGTTTTGATTTAGAAATATTTCGAATTTAGGATTAATTTCATTACCTAAATAATATTTTAAGAATTCGAGATCATATGTTAAATACTGCTGAAAAGGTATACAACGAGAACGGCGGTAGATTTGGAAGCTTAAGAATTGCTGAGGCTTACAAGGACACCATGGTTGTTGAACCCTCAAAAGGTAGTCCTAAAAATACTTTGAATAGGGGAGCTTTTCTACCTGCAATTTCAAGTATGAGAATATTTGAAGAGAAAGGAATGTTTGATTTTCAAACAATGAAAAAAGCTTGGGATGAATACGGTCATGAAATTATTGATCAGATTAACGAAGCGGTTAATCAAAGAGATTCAATTACCGAAGTTGGAAAAGATTCATTTGTTTGGAGCAACATTGCTCTCAAATGGAATTGGTGGTTAGGAAAAAATTCTTAATCTAGTAGCACAAAAGCAGGGTATTAATTTACTCTGCTTTTGTTAAATCATTTATGAAACCAATAACAGACCTATCATTTGATTAATTTCTGTGTGTCGTTTGTGTGTCGTTTTTTTGAGACAGATGAGACACATGAGACATATTTTTTCTTGATCGATTAAAATAAATCTATGATCATTGATGTTATTTTTTCATCGACACGCAATGGGTCACAAGTTCAAATCTTGTATCTCCCACAAATATGAAAAAATCTTTTTTGACATTACTTTCTTTGTTTATTTCATTTTGCTCTGTTGGTTCAGATGAAAGAACAATAACTGATTTAGATGAATCAACAACAGAAGTTTCTGAAATTAGCAACAACCAGACAGTTAATAATATTGATGGAGATATCAAGTATTTCATCGCCTCTACTGTTTCTAATGAACATGAGGAAATGTTAAAAGAATGGGTTACAAGAGCTGAACGGCTTTATTTTTCAAGATCTACTGTAATTGTTGACAATCTTTATCCAATTTATATTGTTCAATTAGATCGAGATAATGCTCAATCAGCTTTCGAGCTTGAGAAAATTTTTTGTCAATTTCTAGAAGATGAACATAAAAAACCATTTAGATGGGATGGCTATGACGCTAGTAGATGTGCTGATAATGAATGGTCCCAAGAGGAATATGAAAGAGATGGATTTTTTGTACAACCAAATGGTGATGTTGCTGGTTCAGCCATAATGAGTATTAGACAACGAGATGGATATTCATTATTTTTAAGCCGAACACATGACTTACCAGAACATGCCTCATCGATGGGTTTTGTTACCCTACACGAGATGTTCCACATATTTCAAAATTCACACATAACTTCTACAGATGATTACGACGAACAAAGAATCATCAATGGAAGAAAATCAGGTGATAATCCAGATCATGACGTACCTTGGTGGCACGAGGGTGTTACGGTATATTTTAGTTATATAGATTATGCTCGTGAGACAAACGATCCATCTTGGTTTAAAGATGAAATGGAATGTACGTTGTTTTGTGAATATGATATGTATGGCTATAAAAGTAGGTTGCAAGTTTACAAGGAATCTGGAATAAAATTAAATAATATAAGATATGATGAAAATCCAGAACCAGTAGATTCACAAATTGGTTATGAAGTAGGTGCATGGTTCGTTGCATACCTTGTTCAAGAACACGGTGAAGAAAAAGTTCTCAACATTTATCCTCTGCTTGATGAGTACGGATTTGAAGAAGCATTCATAATGCAATTTGGAAATGACTACAGATCATATCTTGTGGAATTTGATAAATTTTTAGATTTACCGAAAGAGAATATTTTAAATATCTTGCAGAATAGTTAATTGAGAATTTCATAACTTTAATTTTTCTTAGAATAATTTCTAATTTAAAATTTCTCTGTGGGAAAAATATTAATTACTGCTTTAATTTCAATATTGCCATTTAATGATATTTCGCATCCTCATGAAGAAGATCCCTTCACAACATACATACAAGAAAAATTAATAGAACTCGGTTATTTAGATCTTGTTACAGGTGTGAATGATAAAACCACTCAAGCTGCTATTAAACTATTTCAAACTAGATCAGGACTTGTTGTAGATGGTATGGTCGGCGATGAGACCTTCAGTAAATTAATGCTGAGTAGAGAAGCTTTCAATACTTCTTACTCAAATATATCTACTTCATCGGAAGCTACAATTGTTGATGATCTACCTCCAGTTTGGGACATAGAATCACCACCATATGCATCTGAGATAGGTACATTATTTAATTTGAACTTACCATCTGTAACAGACAATGTAGGTATCGTCTCATATGAAGTTTATGTAAATGGTGCTTTATCTTCTCATGCAAATATTTCAGAAACAAGACTTATAGTTACCCCACAATTTGATATGACTTGTGCCGATCAGATTGTATATGTCATAGCATATGATGATGCGGGCAATTTTGCACAAAGCCCCTCATTTACAATTCCACAATCAGATCCATGTATTTCAACAATTGCCTCTAGTGGTACAAATAGTACAAGTAGTTCAGCTAGTAGTGTATCTGCTGTATTTTTAGTATCTTTTGGTTCTAGCGGTTCTGGTGAGGACTCAGCACAAAGTGTCCATATACTTTCTGGTAGCCACGCATCGATATATATTACGGGATATTTTGAGGGTACGATTAATTTTGGTGGCGGAGATATCACCTCAAACGGTGGAAAAGATATTTTCGTTCTCTCTTTAAATAAAGATG
>ENA-OSEY01000750-OSEY01000750.1-marine-metagenome-genome-assembly--contig:-NODE-750-length-23018-cov-2.922366_pt1 | contig 23018 bp, 18 predicted proteins | sample MGYA00248465_ERZ534230 | MGnify/ENA primary metagenome ERZ534230 (study PRJEB26409, sample SAMN06344110) | marine metagenome | isolation source: Sea water from surface | place: Atlantic Ocean:Southern...
AACAAAGAAGCTCCTTTCGCATTCAATAGTAAAAATGAGATCTATCTATATGACAGAAAGCAATTTAACAGCAAGCAGGATCTATTAAATATTATACGTAATCTATCTCCTCAGTTATTATTGATAAGTGGATGGATAGATGAGTTGTATTTGAAAATTGTTAAAGAAGATGCATTAAAGTGCAAAAAGGTTCTCATGTTCGATACGTCTTGGGAAAATAAGTTAAAACAAAAAATTTGGATAACTATTTTCAAATTCAGTTACTTAAAATATTTTAATTCGGTTTGGGTACCTGGGGATAAACAATTACAATATGCAAGAAAATTAGGATTTAAGGAAGCCCATATTTTTCAAGGGTTATACAGCTGTAATACTAATTTATTTGAAAATATTTTTGCTAAATCGTCCTCAAAAAAAGAACAAATATTCCCCAAAAAATTTTTATATATTGGAAGATATATCGATTCAAAGGGCATCAATGAATTGTCTAAATTATTTATTGAAATTTTAGATGAGTACAACTTAAATTGGGAGTTGTGGTGTGTGGGAACAGGCGAAAAATGGGATGATAGAATAGTACATAAAAATATAAAACACCTTGGGTTTTTACAGCCTGAAGAGCTTAAGGATGTTGTTTCACAAACTGGTGTTTTTGTATTGCCTAGTAAATATGAGCCTTGGGGAGTTGTGCTTCACGAAATGGTTGCTTCTGGTATGCCCGTTCTTGTTTCAGATCAGGTGGGTTCTATTCATACCTTTTTGAATAATAATGTTAATGGGATGTCTTTTTCTTATTTCAAAAAAGAAGATTTTAAAAACAAATTATTGAAATTTATGCATCTTTCTGATCAAGAATTACTAAAAATGGGAGAGGAAAGTGTACTTTTATCTAAAAAGATAACACCAACAAAATGGGTGGAAACCTTAAATCAAATTTATGAGTAAAATTTTAGTTACTGGAGGTGCAGGAAATGTGGGTGGAGCTCTTGCAAGAAAGCTGGTAGAAAACAGAAACTATGAAGTTATCATTGCCGATGATTTATCTACGGGCTCAAAATCTAAACTACCCTCTAATACATATAAAAATTGGAAATTTGTTCACTGTGACGTGAATAACTACAAAGAGATTTCTGAGCTAATGCTTGTTAACCAATTTGATTTTGTGTTTCATTACGCTGCAGTAGTTGGAGTGAAAAGAACCCAAGAGAATCCCATAGCTGTCTTAAATGATATTGATGGAATAAGAAATGTATTACAATTATCTAAAAATAGTTCAGTAAAGAGAGTATTTTTTTCTTCTTCATCAGAAGTGTATGGAGAGCCTGTAGAATTACCTCAGCATGAGCAAACCACGCCCTTAAATTCAAGAGTGCCTTACGCAGTAGTTAAAAATGTGGGAGAATCATTTTTCAGGTCCTATGAAAAAGTATACGGTCTTCCTTATACGATCTTTCGATTTTTTAATACGTATGGTCCAAATCAAAGTATGGATTTTGTGATCAGTAAATTTTTAGATGCAGCACTAAAAGGTGATGATATCACCATTTATGGTGACGGAAGCCAGACGAGAACATTTTGCTATGTAGATGATAATGTAAATGCTTGCATAAAAATATTTGAAGAAAATCATATCCTGAATGATGTGATCAATATAGGGGGTGCAAAAGAATATAAGATAATAGATGTAGCAAAAACCATCATTAATATTTCTGGTTCTTCTTCAAAAATCATTCATTTACCTCCTCTCCCTGAGGGAGATATGACAAGAAGAATGCCTGATAATACAAAAATGCTTAAAATTCTAAACAAGGAACTTATATCACTAGAAGACGGCATAAAAAGAATGATTGATCATCCAGATTTTAAAATGTAATGTGTGGTATTAGTGGAATTTTTGATTGGAATTCATTAAAAAATGCAGAACATATAGCTTCAATTATGAAGGATGCTCAAGATCATCGAGGTCCTGATTTTAATTCCACTTACAAAGACGAAAATATATTGATAAGCCATAATAGGCTTTCCATTATTGATTTGGATCATCATTCGAATCAACCTATGCATAGTAACTTAGGGGATGTGGTTATTTCATATAATGGAGAACTCTATAATTATCTAAACTTAAAGAGTGAATTAGAAGCTACCTATTCATTTAAGACTCAATCTGATACAGAAGTTATCATCGCTTCGTATTTAAAATGGGGGATAAGGATGTTAGATCGATTTGAAGGTATGTTTGCATTTGCATTGTGGGATAAAGCTAAAAAACAACTTTTTCTTGTAAGAGATAGAATGGGAGTTAAGCCATTATATTTTATGGAATATGGTAGAAGTATTTTGTTTTCCTCTTCTTGTAATGCTATAGTAAAAGCGGTTTCTGAAAAACCATTTAATTTAAATAAGAATAGCATTCAAGAGTATTTAAATTTCGGGACGGTTTACTCTCCATCGACCATAATAGATAAAGTGAAATCTGTTGAGAAGAGTCATTACATACATATTTCTGATGAATCATTTGCACAATTTAAATATTGGGAGCCTACAAAGCAGATTGAAGTTGATAAATTAAAGTATGATGATATAACGAAAAAAGTAAATAAACTTCTACTTCAATCTGTAGAAAAAAGGTTAATTGCAGATGTTCCTGTTGGCGTATTTTTAAGTGGAGGAATAGATTCAAGTACTTTAGTGGCAGCAGCGTCTAAAGTTGCTGAAAATAATATCAATACTTTTTCTGTTACATTTGATGACAAAATATATGATGAGGGCATATATGCTCGCCAAATAGCTGATCTTTATGCGACCAATCACAAGGAAATTAAAGTAGACCCTAATTTTCTTCTACATAACATGGACAAATACATCAAACAGATGGATCATCCAACCGTTGATGGGCTAAATAGCTATGTTATTTCAAAAGCAGTATCCGATGAAAATATAAAAGTTGCCATTTCTGGAGCTGGATCAGATGAACTATTTTTAGGTTATCCTTTTTATAAATTGGCAGGTCAGTTTGAAGAAAATCAATGGGTTCAGTCTTTTCCACCTTTTTTAAAGAAAATAGCAGGATACTTTGTTAAACAAATATATACTGATCACAAGGGGGAAAAGATGGCCTCTATTTTAAATCAAAAGTTTTTAAAGCTAGATTATTATTATCCGTTTTTTAGAAAAATGTATTCGGATAAAGAGTTAAACCTTTTGTGTCCCAGCTTACAATTTAATTCATCCTATTATGCATTTGATTGGTATCAAGACAATATTGGTCAAAAATCCATTTGGCCTCACTATTCAAAATTGTCTTTACTTGAAATGGAATGCTATTTGCAACATGTGTTATTAAGAGACGCAGATCAAATGGGAATGGCAAATTCCTTAGAAATTAGAGTGCCATTTTTAGATTACCAACTAATTGAATTTGTACTTTCAGTTCCCGATAGATACAAAATTGGAACTCATCAAAAGCAATTATTACTTGATTCAGTATCTGGGTGGATTCCAGATGAAATTATTGGTAGAAAGAAAATGGGGTTTGTTCTTCCAATAGAAAAATGGATGAAAAATGAACTCAGTACATTTTGTGAAAATGCGTTAAAGGAGTTGGAGAAATTTCATGTATTTGACTTAAACTATGTGTTAAAGATGTGGAACCAATTTTTGGCTGGTGATAGTCAAATTCAATGGGTTAAAATATGGTCCTTAGTCATCTTAGGCAGTTGGTCTTCTGTACACAAAATAAACCAATTCAATGCTTAAAATAGTAGTATTTATTGATTGGTATAAACCCGCATATAAAGCAGGTGGACCCATAAGTTCTATTTATAATTTAATAGAACTATTAGGTGATGAAATGGAATTTTACGTAGTTACATCTGATCGAGATTTAAATGAGAAATCAGCGTTGGAAGGATTGAAGTATAATCAGTGGGTTGACCAAGGTAAAGCCAAAGTTAGATACCTCAGGGAAAATCAAGAAAAAAGAAGGGTTTTAAAAGAAATTGTGGGACAATTATCCCCTGATCGTATCTATCTTAATGGTATATTTTCATATTTCTATTCGGTTCTGCCTCTTTTCCTTTTTAAGAATTACCATATAATAATTTCTCCTAGAGGAATGTTAATTAATCAGGCATTGAAAATAAAATCATTTAAAAAAAGATGTTTTTTACTTTTTATGAAATGGGTAAAAGGATATCAAAATGTGATTTGGCAATTTTCTAATGAGGAGGAATACCTAGAAGCTCAAAAATCAGTTTTTATAAAGAATTACTATACTATACCTAACTTGACTAAGCGTATTTCGGTCAAATCTATACTAGAAAACTCTTCCTTTGAATTAATTTCTGTTTGCCGAGTAAACGAGATAAAGAACATTCACTTTTTTCTTATTGTACTTAAAGAAGTTGATTTTGAGTGTAATTATACTATTATTGGGTCTATTGAGGATGAGGAGTATTACAATGAATTAAAAAGTTTAATCAAAGAATTACCCCCTCATGTCTCCGTCCAATTTGTTGGTCCAAAACCCTATCACGAAATTGAAAAACAACTCGCACATTCATCCCTTTTTATATCTACTTCTAGAAATGAAAATTATGGACATAGTATAATTGAAGCTTTAGGTAACGGAATACCTGTTTTGGTTTCTAAGGCTTGCCCTTGGATTCAATTGGAATCACATCATGCTGGATATAGATTGCCATTTGAAAAATCCATTTTTTTAGAAAAACTTAAGGATTTTAATAAAAAGAGTAGGGAAGAAAAAAATCAATTTAAGAAAGGAGCTAGAGCATATTATCAAAAATTTGCTAATCCTATCCATTATAAAAATAGTTATATTGAACTTTTTGAAGATACAGATTGAAGTTGAAAACAGATTTAAATACATATAACAATAACAGTTATTCATCAGGGAAATTTATAGCTAGGTTCATTTGGTATTTTATTAATGTCATTTTCTTTAAATCCAGCTTTTTTCCATTGTACAGCTTAAAGAGAGCCCTTTTAAAGTTATTTGGTGCTGATATTGGTGTAAATGTAATTATCAAACCTAACGTAAATATTAAATATCCTTGGAAACTTAAATTGGGTGATTATGTATGGATTGGTGAAGGGGTGTGGATCGATAATTTAGATTTTGTTTCCATAGGAAGTCACTGTTGCGTCTCTCAAGGAGTGCTACTTCTATGTGGAAATCATGATTACTCAAAATCATCTTTTGATCTAATGGTAAAACCTATAGTATTAGAAGAAGGAGTTTGGATTGGTGCAAAATCCGTAGTATGCCCAGGTGTGATAATTGGCAGCCATGGGGTTTTAAGTGCAGGATCTGTTCTGTCTAATGATATTAAACCATATGAGATTTACAATGGAAACCCAGCTGAAAAGATTAAAACAAGAACAATCAAGTGAAAATTTCCATAATAACAGTATGCTATAATGCTGAGGATACCATCAGCGATACAATTCAATCTGTTTTGTCTCAAGATTATGAAGATGTAGAGTATATTATCGTTGATGGAAAATCAACAGATCGAACATTAGAAATAATACAGACAATAAAAAACGGAATACATTTAATTTCAGAAAAAGATCGGGGTATTTATGATGCGATGAATAAAGGGATAAACCTTGCAAGTGGTAATGTGATAGGAATTTTAAATGCAGATGATGTATATAAAAATAATCAAGTCCTAACGAATGTCATGAATGCATTTAGAGACAACGTATCCGTAGTTTATGGAGATATTGAGTATGTAAAGTTCGATGATGTAAGTAAAGTGGTTAGGAAATGGAAAGCAGGTGTTTTTCGACCAGGTAAATTCAAATGGGGATGGATGCCCCCTCATCCTGGATTTTTCATGAAAAAATCTTGCTACGATAGTTATGGTTTATTTAATTTGAACTTATCTACTTCAGCAGATTATGAGCTCATGTTAAGAGTGTTAGAAGTACATAATTTAAAGCATATTTATATTTCTAAAACTATTACTTCGATGAGAGTAGGAGGTGCCAGTAATTCATCCTTAATAAATAGGTTTTTAGCGAATAGAAATGACAAGAAAGCTTGGACTATCCATGCTATTAATCCATTTTGGTTTACATTTATTTTAAAGCCATTAAGGAAATTACCACAGTTCCTTAAAATTTAGATCTGATAATTCTTGATTTGCTTCTTTTGAATCCTCTTGGTGAATAATTATATCTCGCCGCCTTCCATCTAGAAGCATTTCTATAATATTTGTTTTGGCCTAAAAGGTATTTGCTGTATGTCAATGCAACAGTAATGTAATTGTCATCAGCAGTAGGATCACCTCTTCTTTCTCCAGGTGCAAAATTCAATTCTTGACCTTCCGGAACAACTCCGGCAGATTGGTTAGCATAAGCCGCTGCTTCAGTTGTCGGAAGTGTAGATGGATCAACATAATTTCTAGAAATATCATCTATATAATCGGTGAATGTTTTTACATAGTTGATTACAATTCCAAACCTTGAAAATCGATTATGAGTAATAATAGCGCCACCACCTACTGGCGTTCCAAAAACTATTTTTTTGTAAGCTACTCCTTCTGTTTGAAGAGGTCTAAGATTTGTCCAGTTAGACCCATCTAGGCTTCCTCTAGGGCTGTGGTGTAATAGAGTGAGTCCTAGATAAGCATATAGGTTTAAAGAAGTATTATATCGCCCTTTTCCTCCTAGATCAGAAATATCTAGAAATACATATTCCGCTTTGGATGTCCATTCAATGATGTTGTTTTTAAATCTCAAATTTCGCCAATATCTTGGTCCTGATTCCGAATATTTATCATCCCCAGATAGTCTTACATAGCTTAGACTTGAGCTTGCAAAAAAATGAGGAGTTACTTTATATCGAGCAAACCAACCACCAGAAAGACTAGTTTGATTTAGAAGTATGTCACCAACAAAACCTTTGGCTTCAGTACTTTTACCACCAATTTCTCCAAAGTGATTTGATGCACCTACACTAAAACCCATTTCAAAGTTATATTGACTTTGAATGAAAGTGGTATTAATTGAAATCAGTAATATGAATAATATTTTTCTATTTAACACAGCTTCAAAAATACTAATTCTCTAAGGAATCTAAAAATTGTACCAAACATAATTGAATTAAAATATCTTTGGGATATACTAGTTTAAAAACTTAATTCTGTTGTAAATGAAAAATAAAATCACATCATTATTTAATATCAAATATCCTATAATTCAAGCAGGAATGATTTGGTGTAGTGGTTGGGAATTAGCCAGCGCAGTTAGTAATGCAGGTGGTTTAGGTATCATCGGCTCTGGTTCTATGTACCCTGATATTTTGCAGGATCATATTCAAAAATGTAAGAAAAACACGGATGCTCCCTTTGCCGTTAATCTACCCTTGTTGTATCCAAATGCAGAAGATCATATAAAATCTATTTTAGATTTGAAAGTCCCTATCGTTTTCACCTCAGCTGGAAATCCAAAAACTTGGACAGGGGAATTAAAAAAACATGGTGTAAAGGTAGTACATGTGGTTTCTAGTGTGAGATTTGCAAAAAAAGCAGAAGACGCTGGTGTTGATGCGATAGTTGCGGAAGGTTTTGAAGCTGGTGGACACAATGGCATTGAAGAAACAACTACATTTTGTCTTGTTCCTGAGGTTGCAAAAACGGTACAGATTCCCTTAATAGCTGCAGGAGGTATCATTGATGGAAAGAGTATGCTAGCTGCCATGGTTCTGGGGGCTGACGGAGTACAGATGGGGACAAGGTTTGTAGCATCTGAAGAATCTTCAGCACACATTAATTTTAAGCAAAAAGTAGTGGAATTAAATGAAGGTGAAACACATTTGACTCTCAAAGAAATTACACCAGTTAGGCTAATTAAAAATGATTTTTATGACGAAGTTCAAAAAATTTATGAAAGTGATGGAACATTACAAGAATTAAAAGATAAACTAGGTAGGGGTAGAGCAAAAAAGGGAATGTTTGAAGGTGATATGATACATGGTGAATTAGAAATTGGACAAGCTGCATCTCAAGTAAATACAATTTTACCTGCAAAGGAAATTGTAAACCAAATTTTAGAAGAATTCAAATTGGCTAAAAATGATATTTCCACTATCTAGTTTTAGATTACACTTTTTTAAGTACATGGCAACTTTAATCTTTTTATTGCGTTATTAAAATGAAATTTTTACCCCGGTAATTCATATGAATTTATTCAAAGAATGGATATTACGGATCTTTTTGGTGTTATTTGCTTTAATAAATACACTCTCTTCATTTGCTGAAGATGAACAACCTTACCCATGTGCTAATGCTTCTTGCTTTTGTATTCAGGTTAATGAAATTGGTGAATTGTCTATTATTTGGGATCAAAATAATCTAGGGGTTTCTAATTTTTTTGAACATCAATTTTATGCTGATACAGGTACTGGTTTTTTGTATATAGGTTCAGAGAGTGATCCAAACATAAATTCATTTACTTATTCTAATTTTTATGCAGCCTTATCAAGTTCTAGTTATTATATAAAAACCTATTATGGAGTTGGCGGAGGTTTAGTTCAATACAGTGATACCATTTCTAGTATTTATTTTGATTTAGTAAATCAATTTGACGGAACCATGTATTTAAGTTGGAATCATCCGATGCCATTTGATTCAATACCTCCAAATTCTTATTATTCTTTAGAAAAATCGTCACCATCTACACCTCCGACTAGCGCAGTTTGGAATCACGTTCGTAATTTACCTGTAGACTCCACTTTCACCATAGAGTCCCTTGGATTATGCGCAGATTGGATAAATTACAGAGTAAGACTTGTGACTGATAATTGTGATTTTATTTCAAATATTGACGGTGGGTACATTCAAGATCAAACTCCACCTGATGCCCCTTTAATTAATTTTGTAAGTAATGATACGTCAACCAATACCATGCAAATTAATTGGAATCCAAGTTCTGCAACTGATACATACGCATATATTATTTTTAAATTCTACAACGGATCTTGGTCTCCTGTAGATACTGTTTTTGGAAGGCTTAATACTTCTTATTATGACACTACAATAACTACATTTGGAAACCAATCTGTACAATATGCAGTTGCCGCAATGGATGGGTGCAGCTACGGAAATCCACCTCAAAATAACACCAGTCCAGCCGGTTTAGAACATCAAAATATATATTTAAATTCAACTTATGATCAGTGTACGGGTATAGTTAGTTTAAATTGGAATCCCTATATTAATTGGAGCCTTGGCGTTGATCGTTATGAGGTTTTTGTTAAAAATCAGCAGTCCAGTTGGAGTTTAGCTGGAGTTGCTGCTAATAACTCATTTAATTATTTTATACAGAATGGTAATTTAAATTATTCGTTCTTAGTAAAAGCTGTCGCAGATTCTACTCTTCATGCTTCTATTTCAAATCAAGTTGAATTTTTTGCAGTACAAAATCCAATTCCTCAGTATTCATACATATCAAGTACTAGTGTTTCTGGTGATTCAGTTCTGATCACTTATTTAGGAGATAATTCCGTAGGCGTAAGTGAGGTATACCTTTATCGATCATTTGATAATGGAATCAATTTTACAAGAATTGATAGTGAGATAAATCCTGTTTTTCCGATCACATTTCATGTACTTGATGCAATGCCTAATGAACAATCAAGTATGTATCAGGTTTCTGTATTAGATGCGTGTGGAAATCAAATTGCTTATTCCAATGTGGGTAAAACCATTTTCTTGTCGGTCGATAATAATGACTACGCTTTGAAATCTCTAAACTGGAATTCTTATATCCGTTGGGAAGTTGGAGTTGAAAATTATGAAGTACGTGTAAGACAGCAAAATATGAATAGTTTCCAAAATGTGGTCAACCTAGATTCATCTTTCAATAGTTATCTTCACGAAATTAATAACTTCATTACCCCTCCATTTGGAGGGGAGGTTTGTTATAAAATTAAAGCATTAGAGTTATTAAATTCATTTGGTGAACAAGGTATTAGTGAATCCAATGAGGTGTGTATTCAGCAGCAACTTATGGTTTCTATTCCAAATGCATTATATGTAGGAGGGTTGAATGCTAATTGGAAACCCATTTTAAATATTGATGAAGTTGAAGAGTATAAAGTATCCATATATAATAGGCTGGGTCAATTGGTATACGAATTAGAAGATTATAATCAATTTTGGGATGGAAGTTATCAATCTACTGGAGAGCTTTCTTCAACAGGAGTGTTCATATATTTTATGGAATTTAAAACTACAGATGGAAATTACCATAATAGGAAAGGACATATCACGGTTATCAGGTAATTATGTTTTTTGTTTTTTCTTTTTTGCAGCGGGAAACAATATGTTGTTCAAAATTAACCTGTAACCTGGAGAATTAGGGTAGAGGTTAAGATCTGTAGGTGGATCATTGACAAAATGCCTGTAATCCTCGGGGTCGTGTCCTCCGTAAAATGTCCATTGGCCTTTCCCAAATTCACCATGAATGTATCGCGCAGTTTTTAACGCTTTTGATTCTCCCATGATAAGCACATCAGATTTGATTAAAGAGGTTTTAAAATCCGTAGTTTGACCCATAAACCCTTTAATGACATTTGTGTGATTTTGACAGAGTAGGGTGGGTACAATATCCCATTTAGCTGAGAATTCAAATAAAGTAAAAAGGTCTTGTGTTTCAGGAATACGGTGTAGAGTTGTCCCATCTATATCTGAAAACTCATACTCTAAGGGATTCATTTTTAGTTTAAAGTTCTTAAATGCCAAGGTATTGTTGTAGTTGAGTTTAGATTGAGCTTGCGGATCTGCTTTATCTCCATCAAACATGTGCTCACAGATGTCTGTATTTTCAGCTGATAGTGCTATATCGTAAGAGTCTGTTCCAGAACACATTGTGAATAAAAACCCTCCTCCGGCAACAAATTCTTTAATGTTTTTAGAAACTTGTAGTTTTAAATGAGATACCTTTTCAAATCCTAACGAAAGTGCTCTTTGTTCTGAATCAGATTGTTGTTTTTTGTACCACGGAGCGTTCTTGTAATTTCTATAGAATTTTCCATATTGTCCAGTAAAATCTTCATGGTGTAAATGAAGCCACTCATATTTGAAAAGTTGATTTTCCACCACTTCCTTATCATAAATTTCATCATAAGGAATTTCTGCATAGGTTAGAACTAGTGTAACTGCATCATCCCATGGTTGTTTTCCTTGGGGTGTGTAAACGGCAATTTTTGGTGCTTTTTCCAGTTTTACCACTTCCATATTAACCTCGGGGTCACTTATCTCAGTTTTAATCGCATTTACTTTAGCGTCCGTTATTAGCTCATAAGTAACTCCTCTGATGGTGCATTCTTCTTGAATAGAATTATAATTAGTTACTAAAAAACTACCTCCTCTGTAATTCAGAAGCCACTCTACTTCTATTTCATTTTGTAATATCCAATATGCAATGCCATAAGCTTTAAGATGATTTCGTTGACCTTCCTCATCCATAGGAATTAATATTCTAGTGGCAAAAATATTAGTAGTAACAAAAACTACTAAGAATAATATGGTAATTAGTCTTTTCAAATTAAACTTAAAAGTAATTAGAAAAAGGTTTAAATTGTGTTAAAAGGGATCATCTCCATCAAGATCATCATTCATTTTAGAAGGTAATGTAAATGAGGACGTGTCATTACCAAAATTTTGGTTTGGTTTTAAATCATTATTAAACATAAAATCATCTTGGCTTAATCCATCAAGATTTGAGAATTTGGCATATTTCCCCACAAATTTTAATCGAATATCTTTTAAGGATCCGTTTCTATGTTTAGCCACAATAATTTCTGCTTGTCCGTTACAAGGAGTTCCGTCAGGCCATTCTGTTAACTGATAGTACTCTGGTCTGTAAATGAAACAAACTATATCGGCATCTTGTTCAATTGCTCCAGAGTCTCTTAAATCGGACAGCATAGGACGTTTATCTCCTCCTCTAGTTTCTACTGATCTGCTTAGCTGTGAAAGTGCAATAATAGGCACATCTAGCTCTTTGGCAATCTCTTTTATTGACCTTGAAATATTACTTATTTCTTGTTCTCTGTTGCCACCTTTCCCACCAGAAGACATTAATTGTAAGTAATCAATAATGATAAGCTGAACATTATGCTGTTGCTTTAAACGTCTGCATTTTGCACGTAATTCAAAAATGGATAGCGCAGGGGTATCATCAATAAAAACAGGGGCTTCTGACAATGCTTTTGTTCTTTCAAAGAATTGTTCAAATTCATTTTTAGAAAAGTTTCCTCTTCTTATGTCTTCTGCAGGTATTTCAGCTTCTCCAGAAATTAAACGGTTTACCAACTGGATCGAAGACATTTCTAATGAAAAAATGGCAACTGGCTTCTGGTGATCAACGGCTACATTTCTGGCCATAGAAAGAACAAATGCTGTTTTTCCCATTCCAGGTCTAGCAGCGATGACGATCATATCTGATTTTTGCCAACCTGATGTGATTTTATCAAGTTCTGTAAAACTTGTTCCTACTCCACTAATACCATCTTCTCTTAACATGGCATTTTCTATTTCGCTTTGCGCTTTGAATAGAAGAGAAGCCATGGATTCATAATCTTTTCGGATATTACCTTCCGCTACAGCAAATAATTCACTTTCTGTTTCATCCAACAAGTCAAAAACATCCGTAGTTTCGTCATATGCATTCTGAATTACTTTACCTGAAATTCGAATAAGTTCTCTTAAAATAAATTTTTGTACTAAAATTCTTGCATGGGCTTCAGCATGAGCTGCTGAGGCTACCCTGTTAGTGAGTTGAGAGATGTAATATGCACCTCCAACTTGATCTAATTCTCCTTTTGATCTTAGTTTTTGGGTTACCGTTAAAATATCAATGCTTTCAGAAGCAGAGAAGAGTTCTTGTATAGATTCATAAATTTTTTTGTGTGAGTCTTTGTAAAAAATTTCGGGTCTGTGGATAATGTCTATTACATCATTTAACGGTGCCTTTTCTAACATTAAAGCGCCTAGTACCGCTTCTTCCAGCTCTAGTGCTTGTGGAGGTAATTTCCCAATAGTAGCTATATCAGCTGGTTTGGAAAATGTTCTAAGCGGTTTTTTATTTGTTAGTTCTAAACGATCAGACATGAGGCAAATGTAATTTAATATCTAATCTTCAATTCTTTTTTTGACTTTTAAAATTATCAAATAACTTTATTAACAAATGTTAGTAACTAATCCCATAAAGTTCAGTCTTGTTTTAATTCAGATTTTATGTGTATTAGGTTCTTGTCAAAAACAAGACAAAATTCCCCCCAGGATTAATGTAATTTCGCCTTTGAATAATGCCTCATTTCAAATTCCATGTGTGGTTCAAGTTGAGGGTGAAGTCCATGATAATCAATCGCTTTCAAGAATAGAGATTTCCATTGTTGATGAGAACTTAGTACCAGTTACAACAGCTATTAGCCAAAATATAAGTGGAGATCAATTTGAATTCAATGAGCAATTTATTATCAATGATAGGTTGTTGCAGTCAGGAAACTACTTTGTGAAAGTGAGTGTAGAGGACGAAGAAGGGAATTTAAATTCTTCTTATACTTCTGTTTCTTTAAGTGAAGTTACAAGAGAATTATTGGGAATTTATCTTGTCTCATCTGAACAATCATCAACCAACCTGAGTTTCCTTGACGATATGGGAAATATTACATTAAAAAGTACCATTCCTGGAAACCATAAGGTGTCTGAGTCAAATTCAAAACATCAGTATATTTTTTTAGGCACAGATGTTAGCGGTATTTCTTTGGAAACAGACTTTTATACCACAAAATGGGAAGTTCCGTTCCTATCTTCTACCTATGATTTCTTCCAAGATGTGAATAAAAGCAAGGATAAGGATCAATTGTACTTATCAAATGGAGATGGTGTAATTAGGAGATTTGATAAAAACGGGATCCAAATTGGTGGGTATATTGCTGATTTTCAAAATTGGTTTGCTCATTTAAATGAGGTGGATAATTATGTAATGGTAGATACGTATTCTAATTTATTCACAAGGTGGATCACCGTTTTCAATAAAAGTTCAGGTATTGAGTATACTCGAAAATCAATTACAGGCGAAGTAGTAGAAATTGGTCAGGTAAATAACAGTCTTTGTTTTGTGTTAATTCAGAATGGTAATGATTTCCATTTAGCTCATTATGACTTAAATACAAACAATTTATGGATTGATTGTAGTGTACAGAATAACCATTGTTATAATGCTCAAAAAAAGGGAAATTACTTGTATATAACCACAGATGATGGGCTTTATCAATTTAATTACAATAACTATCAAATGCTTCCATTGATTGTGAATTTTCCGTGTTCACAAATCGACTTAGAAGATATTTCCGGTGATTTGATCATTTCTGATGCTCAAAATGTATATTTTTTTAATGAACAATTAGGCATATACAACTCTTTTGTCACCACAGATAGTGTAGAAAATGTCTTAGTGTATTACAATAAATAAATAAGAAAACAAAGGGTCAATTACCCATATTACTAAACTTTTCTGTACGAATTGAAATTCTTTCTTCAACATCAATGGCTTCTAAAGCTTTGATATGTTTTTTTATCTCAGATTTAAGCTTTTTGGCCATTTTTTCTGGTTCAGCATGTGCTCCACCAATAGGTTCTTTAATAATACCATCAATGAGTTTTTGTTTGAGCATGTCTTTCGCGGTAAGTTTCAGCGCATTTGCTGCATTTTCTTTGTAATCCCAGCTTCTCCAAAGAATAGAAGAGCAAGATTCTGGTGAAATAACAGAGTACCATGTGTTTTCTAGCATAATTACTTTATCACCAATACCAATACCAAGCGCTCCACCTGAGGCGCCTTCTCCGATTACAATACATATCACAGGTACTTTAAGCAGTATCATTTCATATAGATTTCTTGCAATAGCTTCACCCTGACCTCTCTCCTCTGCTTCTAAGCCAGGAAAAGCACCTGGAGTATCAATGAAAGTAACAATGGGTTTATTAAATTTTTCAGCTAATTTCATCAATCTTAATGCCTTTCGGTAGCCTTCTGGATTAGCCATTCCAAAATTTCTATATTTTCTTTCTTTGGTGTTCCTTCCTTTTTGTTGTCCTATAAACATATAGGTTTTATCATCTACCTCTCCAAATCCACCAACCATTGCTTTATCGTCTTTCACATTTCGGTCACCATGTTGTTCTAAAAAATTCCCATTGGTAATTTGTTTGATATAATCTAGGGTATAAGGTCTATCTGGATGTCTACTAAGTTGTACCTTTTGCCAGGGAGTTAAGTTGTTGAAAATAGTTTTGGTAGTTGTACTTAGTTTCTTTTTTAAGTCATTAACCGTAGCATTGATATCAACCTTACCCTTTTCGCCAATTTCTTTTGTCTGATTGATTTGATCTTTTATTTCCTTGATAGGATTTTCAAATTCTAAATAAGAACGTTCCATGTTGTGGTTATTATTTTGGGGGCTGAAATTACAAATTATTACATATTTCATCTTTCATTTGTGCGTTGAATCTTGAAAGAATTCATCAAAAAGTTAATAACTTTAAGAAAGTGGGAAGAAAATCAGTAATAAAGAAAAGATATGTTGATCTAAAATTAAAAGAAAAGTATACTGTAAAATTATTGGTTTACTTTCAGAAACATGGATTAAATGATTTCTCCATGTCAAAATTGGCATCTGATTTTAACATCAGTAAAACTACACTTTATAATCATTTTGATTCTAAAGAATCCATGATAGATGCGGCTGTAGTTTATAAATTAAATTCAATTAATGATTATAAAACGGTGTTATTTGACAAGGACCTAGATTACTTTGAAAGGTTGCGAAAAGCGATGCTTTTCTATTGTGTTCAGATTTTTGAAATGAGTAGAAATCTATTAAAAGAAGTTAAAGAAGAATATCCTAAATCTTGGCATAAAGTGGTCCTTTTTCAACAACAAATGTTACATGAATTGCAGGATTATTATAAATTGGGTCAGCGGATTGGACATTACCACAATGAATTTGAAGTTGATTTGCTTGTAGCTAATGACCAATCATTTTTTTTATGGCTTTCTCAGTATTATTTTCCTGAAAAATACAATCACGATATCGTATTTATTGTCAACCAATATTGTCGTTTAAAATTTGAAGGGATTCGTGAAAAACTCAATAAGCGTTGATATTTTCAAAAAAGAAAAGATTAAAATTTTTGTATAAAATAAAAAACATTTACTTTTGCAAGCCTATAATAAATGAACTATGAGCAAAAGAACATTTCAACCATCTAACAGAAAGAGAAAGAATAAGCACGGGTTTAGATCAAGAATGGCTACTAAGAATGGTAGAAAGATCTTAAATGCACGTAGAAGAAAAGGAAGAAAAAAATTATCTGTTTCCGATGAAGGAAACCATAAAAGATAAATAATTTAATATATTTTTTTAAAATCCTCTTTAGAGGATTTTTTTTTACCTAAGGAATCCAATTTTGTTTTGAAATTATCAATGCTTCCTGAACGGTGATCCTTTTTCCAAAATTGTAAGCAGTTACAAATGGACCTGGAAACTCATTTAAATTCAAGTCATTTCTCTTATTTCGTGCTTCCTTATATTGGCCAAAACGGCCTGTTGTGTATTTTATCCATCCATCATGGTTTTCTAAATCGAAGTTTTCAGAAAAATGGTACTTATTTTTTACATAATTTTTTGTAGCAATTCGGTGTGAAGCCAAAATCTGAACTCTATAATCAACATTTGTTTTTATTTTTTGTGAATTAACAATATTTGAAATTATACTTTTTTCTTCTTCTGCTGTATTCATTTTATTGTCAATGTTTTCTGCAATAATGATTTCCTCCTCTGGAATTTCAACATTTTCTGCAGCAATAATCTCCTCCTCAGGAATTTCAACACTTTTTAAAGTAGTATCTTCCTCAACTAAGTTATTATCAACCTTTTGTATGCTTATATCTTTCACAGAATCAGTCAAAGCAATCGATACATCTTCAGTCTTAACATTTAATCTATTTGAATCTTGTTCAGGGTTGATTTCTTTCACAGAGTCTAATACTACTTCACTTAGTTCATTTACAGAAGAAGTATCATTGGTCAATGCATTGTACTTAAATGATGGGTCACTCGGTATATAATAGGTAATAGGAATTTCAATCCCATCATTATGCCCCTCTGCTATTAATCTTTCGGAAGCATATTCTCCCGTTATAAAAAAACTAGTATCTAGTCCTTTAGGGTTTGTTAATCTATAGCTGACGGTGAAACTTTCAATACTAGATGGAAGATCAGACCAAATAAATTTTGCTGCACCATCTATATCCTTGAAAATACTCCCTGCAGGTTCAATCGATGTGGCTATATATCCTTCCGGTAATTTGTCTTTTATCCTCGCAAAACCACTGTGCTTTCCTTTAGTAATGTGTATTTTAACAGTATAGTTGCCATTTTCACCCTCAATAGTTCTATTAGATGATACAGATGGCTCACCTCCTTGTGGAATAACTTCATTAACAAGAAATGCCAGTTCCGGAATAGTCAATTGTTTTCTTTCATTTTTATTTATAAATGAAAAAGTTCCTGTGATTTTTTTTGTTCCAAATGAATTTTTACTGGCATCAATTAGATAGGTAATTTCTATATTTTTATTGTTTGGTAAATCATACCAAATGAATAATGCTTCATTGTTTTTAAATGTAAACGAAGATCCATCATTTTCTTTTTCAATTATTTGAACTCCCTCAGCTTGACTTAAATCTAATTTCAATCTTCCCGGTCCAGAGAAGTCCATTTTGTTTATTGTAATTGTTGCTTCTATTTTTTCTCCAGCGTCAAGTTCATTAGCACTTGTATGAGTTATCGTAATATCTGCTAGGTTAAAAAAGGTGCTTAAAGCAATTAAAATAATATTTATAAAGATGAATATGGGCTTTAACATAAGCAAACTTGAATTATACAAATCTACCTTTGCTAAATGCCTTATTCTATCTAGGCCAATTCAAATTATCCATAGAATATTGTTGAAAAGGGTTGTGTAATACCCTGATACAGGAACAACGTTAATCTTCTTTTAATGCTTGAAATAGGTGGGAGGTAAGTAAGTTTTCGTACTTATTACTTTCAGTAAACTCTCTTAGGCCAATTTTAGGAATAAAATTCAGTTCATTTGAATTGCTATCCAGTATACTTTTGATTTTATCTTCATTCGGTCGTATACTGTCTAAATTTGGAATAATTTCTCGAATCTCCTCACTGTTATCTTGTATGGTACTATCAGAGAATGTTTGATTTCGTTGTACTTCAATTTCTAATTCGTTTTTAGACCTATTGAATAATAAACTATCTGTTATACCTCTACCCATCTCATCCACGTATTTGTAATTAGTAGAGTTAGGTTCCTTATCTATGTGATCTGGAACCCCGTCTTTGTCTGTATCAATGGGACATCCTATTAAATCTACTTTAATCGACTTTGGAGTATGCGGACATTCATCTATAATATCTATTATCCCGTCATTATCCTCATCTGATCTGTTGAAGCTTTCTATATCAACATCAATCTTCTCTTTTTTCTCAAAATGTAATTTATGAATAACGTAATTCATAGTGAACCCAAAGGATAAATAATAATCATCATTTCCTGAAGAAATGTTATCAATCCAGTCTGTGAATAAATGATTATATGTTCCATAAACTCTACCTTGAAGGTATGGGTTTATCTTCCATTTTATTCCAACAGTAACGGGAGCAACTAAGGAAATCGAATTGTAATTTATGGAATCATTTTCTAATGAAGTTTCGTATTCATAATCTCTGTAGAGCATAGATGCATTAGCTGCATTGGTGTCGCTTTCTGCTAGATCTCTAATTGTACCATCAGACCAATAATTATAACTTATGTTATTGGCGTCTAATAAATCTGTGTAAGAATCAAAAATAAAAAGTCCAGCTCCTACAGAAAGGTATGGAGAAATATTACTTTTTATATTCAAATAATGGTCAGAATTTAAAATCAAATTGGTACTTAGTTTAGTAAAACGGGATTCAAAGTTTAAATTATCTGTGACTATATTTGATCTGATGTTTTCAGAAAGTTTCCCCTTTACAAACATAACCTGTAAACCGATAAGATCACTAATTCTCTTTTCAATATCTAAAGATAAACAGGGTCTAGCATTGGTGAAAATTTTTCCAATAGAACGGGAGCCAATATCACCAAAAAAACTATTTATTTGAGGACCTGTTCCAATAGTGAGAATTTCTTTTTCAATTTCTTCAATTGTTTTTTGGGCATTGCAAACTAAGATTGAAAAAAAAAGGGCTATCAATAAATGTTTTCTCATGTAGAATTGTAAAACAGTTTCTTTCTTAAAAGTTTGGCTTTAGATGATGGTCCTTGTAATAATCATTTATCATTTTAACCGCTTCTTCAGCTGTGTCAACGATTTGAATTAAATCTAAATCTTCTGGACTTATGTTATTTTCTTCCGCAAGTAACACTTCTTTTATCCAATCCACAAGTCCAGACCAAAACGATTTACCAATTAATATAACAGGAAATTTTCCCGATTTTTCCGTCTGTATTAAAGTTAGCGCTTCAAACATTTCGTCTAAAGTTCCAAACCCGCCAGGAAGAACAATAAATCCTTGCGCATATTTGATGAACATGACCTTCCTTATAAAAAAATAATCAAAATTAATGATTTTATCGCTGTCGATATATGGGTTTGCTTCCTGCTCAAAAGGTAAAACAATATTTAAACCAACTGACTTGCCTTCTCCTCTTTTAGCACCCTTATTTCCCGCCTCCATTATCCCAGGTCCACCTCCTGTGATAACTCCAAATTTTTGTTTTGTTAGTAAATAAGCTACTTCTTCTGCAAGTTGGTAATATTTGTTTTCAGGCTTTGTTCTTGCTGAACCAAAAATAGAAACGCAAGGCCCAATTCTTGACATGGTTTCAAATCCTTCAACAAATTCACCCATTATCTTAAAAATTTCCCAACTGTCTCTAGTTTTAATGTTATTCCAATCCTTCATGTTTATGCATTATTGTATTCCAAAGCTATAAATTTTCCAGTATAACTTTTTTTATTTTTCATTAACTCAGAAACTGATCCTTCAAAGACAACTTCTCCTCCATACATGCCTCCTTCAGGTCCAAGATCTATAATATGATCAGCTTGAAGGATAACATCTAAATTATGCTCTATTACAAGAACGGTGTTACCTAGCCTTATTAACTTTCTTATGACCTCAATTAACAAATTGATGTCTTCATGGTGTAGCCCTGTTGTGGGTTCGTCCATAATGTAAAATGTATTTCCAGTTTGTTTTTTTCCTAGCTCTGCAGCCAATTTGATGCGCTGAGCCTCACCTCCAGAAAGTGTGGTTGATGATTGACCAATTTTAATGTATCCTAAACCCACATCTTGAAGTACTTTTATTCTGTTGTAGATGTAGTTGATTTCTTTGAAAAAAACACATGCATCGTCAATAGTCATGTTTAATACATCATTGATAGATTTCCCTTTAAATTTAACTTCCAAAGTTTCTCTGTTATACCTTTTCCCATTGCATTGATCACACTTTACGTAGACATCTGGTAGAAAATTCATTTCAATCAACTTCATTCCTGCACCGACGCACGTTTCACATCTCCCACCTTTCACGTTGAATGAAAAGCGTCCAGGCTTATAGCCTCTTATTTTTGCCTCAGGTAGTTGAGCAAATAAATCTCTAATCAGATTAAAAACACCCGTATAAGTTGCAGGATTAGATCTCGGAGTTCTTCCGATAGGAGATTGATTAATTCCTATCACTTTGTCAATATACTGAAGACCTTTTACTTGTTTATAAGAGAGTGGCTCTTTTACAGCATTAAAAAAATGTTTATTTAGAATTGGGAAAAGGGTCTCATTAATCAGAGTAGATTTTCCACTTCCTGAAACACCAGTTACCCCAATAAAGGTGTTAAGAGGGAACGAAACACTTACCTTTTTAAGGTTATTTCCACTTGCATCTATTAATTTTAAATGATGATTGGAAGTTACATCCTTTTGTTCCAGTTTGGGCGGTGTAGATTTAAGAAACTTAGCTGTAATTGATTTGCTTTCATCTAATTTATCAGGGCTGTTTTCATCTATTATATATCCGCCAAGATGGCCTGCTTTTGGACCAATATCAATCACCCTATCAGCTGCTTTCATGATATCCTTGTCATGTTCAACAACAATTACCGTATTACCTCTGTCTCTTAATTTTTTGAGTGAAGAAATCAATTTATGATTATCTCTTTGATGTAATCCAATTGAAGGTTCATCTAGAATATACAATACGCTTGTAAGTTCCGATCCTATTTGAGAAGCCAATCTGATTCGTTGTGCTTCACCACCTGATAATGTTGCTGCTGGAAGGTTCAGATGTAAATATTCTAACCCCACGTTTAACAAAAAACCTATTCTATTAACGAGTTCTTTAATTAAATCTTTAGAAATAGTTTTTTCTTTTTCATTAAATTTTGAATAGCTTTCTTCTACCCATATTTGGAGTTCTTTAAGGTCCATTTTAACCACTTCACCTATGTTTTTATCAAATATGGTGTACCACTTGTGATGATCCTTAAGTCTAGCTCCGTTGCATTGCTTACACTTTGTTTTTTGTAGAAAATTAGCAGCCCATCTTTTTATTTTATTACCACCTTCTTTATGGTGTCTTAAAATAAAATTGCAAACTCCTTCATATCCGTTAAGAACTTGATGTACCCCGTTTTCACCCAAAATTTTTATCAATTTCTGGGTTCCAAAAAGAATTTCGTGTAAACAAGTTTCAGATAATTTTGAAATGGGGGTATCCAACGAAAATTCGTGATGTTGCAGCAAAAGATTTATTTGTTTGAAAGTCCAGTTGTTTTCAAATTTTCCTAGTGGTTCTATTCCTCCCTTTTTTATTGATATTTTGTCATTTGGTATGATTTTGTCTTTTTCAATTTCGTGTGTATAGCCTAATCCGTTACACTTAGAACATGCCCCCTTAGGTGAATTAAATGAAAAAAGATTGGGTTCAGGTTCTGGTAATGATATTCCAGAGTCTGGACACATCAACAACTTGCTTAAAATCTTTGAATTATTTTTTGAATCGATTAGTTGAATCTCATTTTTTCCTTTTTTTAGCGCTAGTGCTACACTGTCTTTAATTCTTTTGGAGTTTTTTTCACTTATTGTAACGCTATCAATAATTAGCGAAATATCATGGGTTTTGTAGCGATCAAGTCTGAATCCAGGAGATAATCTTTTTAATTCTCCATTTATAAAGACTTTAGAGAAACCTTGTTTTAGAAGCTGGTCAAATAATTCTCGGTAATGGCCTTTTCTTGATTTTATAATTGGAGCTAAGATGGTTATAGTTTGTTCTTTGTAATTTTGATGAATCAGAGAAACAATTTCTTTCTCATTATAGCTCACCATTTTCTTCCCTGAGATTGGAGAAATAGGAGTTGAGACTCTAGCAAATAATAATCTTAAAAAGTCATATATTTCTGTAATTGTACCTACCGTAGATCTTGGGTTTTTGGATACGGTTTTTTGTTCAATAGCAATAACAGGGCTTAATCCTGAGATGTGGTCTACATCTGGCTTTGTTAATTTTCCCACAAATTGTCGAGCATAAGCATTATATGTTTCTAAATATCTCCTTTGGCCTTCCGCAAATATGGTGTCAAAAGCCAATGATGATTTGCCACTTCCACTTAAACCTGTTATCACAATCAATTGATTGTGCGGTATTTTCAAGGTTATATCTTTAAGGTTGTGCGTTCTAGCCCCTTCTATGTGAATATGATTAGACAAAATAATTAAGCTAAAGCAAATCTAGATTTTATTGGCGTTTGTCTTTGTGTTGTTGAGTAGTAAAATAAAGTGATAGGAAAATAGCCAAAAAATAGATTATGTAAAGTGTTGTATTAATCCATGTCCAATGATTTACAAAT